>Ga0114994_10000848_pt1 | contig 21307 bp, 13 predicted proteins | sample ArcticOcean_MG_C_9_FD_87043 | JGI IMG/M metagenome (GOLD analysis project Ga0114994, IMG submission 87043) | Marine microbial communities from western Arctic Ocean - ArcticOcean_MG_CB2_152 | ecosystem: Environmental > Aquatic > Marine > Oceanic | place: Arctic Ocean: Canada Basin | collected...
AGCTGGTTTAGTAACAGCTGGTAGTGCAAGTTCTGCTGCAGAGAAAAAAGAAGATAAAGCTACCACTACATTTGCAGGTAAAACAGTTCAGGCTGCAAAGTCAATAAACAAAGTAGCAGGTTTCTTTGGAGATGCTGAAAAGCCATTAACTTCAATGACAGATGGATTGAGTAAATTAGCAAAAGGTAGTCAATCAGCTACTGATGGAATTCTAAACTTTGGCGGTGGATTGGGTAAAGGCTCAACTGCAATGGCAGCATTAGCAGGTGCAGGCGATGTTGCAATAGATGCAGTACTTGCGTATGCAGGCTGGAATGCAGCAAAAATACAACAATTCGCAGTAGCACAAGCAAAAATTATTGACTCAGGTGCAGTATTCCAAGGCGGTGCTGAAGCGTTTGACACTCTGCGTAAAAATACAATTGACACTGGTGTAACTTATACTTCTCTAATTGATAACATTACTAACTTCGGAGAAGGTATGTTAGGACTAGGCACCACAATGAGTTCAGGTGTACAACAGTTTGCTAGCTTTTATAAACAACTTGATCAGACTGCTGAAAGCCTGGGTGATTTAGGATTGTCATCAAAGGATATGCAAACAGCATATGCTGAGTATATTGCATACTCACGTAGAACAGGAATGATAAACAAAGACTTAAATAGGTCAGCTGAAAGTGTAAACAATAGCTTTATTCAATTACAACTTGAAGCAGGAGCAGTTGCAAACTTAACAGCGTTAAGTAGATCAGAAGCATTAGCCAGACAAATGGGTGCAAGTGACAATTTTGGTGATGCAGCACAAATGACATTACGTAATGCAGGATTGCCCGGACAAGCAGATGTAGTACAAGCAATAACACACGCACTTGGAATGGCAGCACCAGATTCTGAACATTTACAACAAATATTAGATGCATATCAAATGGAAGCGTTTGAAAAATCAAGGTCTGGAAGCATGGCAGCATTTGACATTCAAGGAAGACTTCAGTCAATTAATCCTGGATCAGTTTCAGCAATTAACAATGTGTTACCAGGATTAATAGATAATCTAACCATGATGACTAGATCGGGAACAGAAGACAAAGCAGGTGTACAGTCTGCTATATATACAGCTATTCGTAATTACAATGATGACCAAGCATCAACGGTAGGCGCAGCAAGAGATTCTGTTGCAGGACAAACACAAACGTTACAATCAGATATGATAAAAGTAACTCGTATATTAGGTAACCTAGCAGATGAAAATGAGTACGTAGATCAAATTGAACAAAACAGAACAAATTTAGTTCACGCAGGTAGAACTACATTAGAAATGAATAACATGACAACTAGGTTCTTAAGACTACAAGAAACATTAACAATGGATATGGAAACCATTGCACTCAGGTTTGATCAGATGCAACGAGTAATGACTTTCGCTGGAGACCAGTACAAAAGTATGATGGAAACGCTTGGATTTGGCGGAGAAACAAATGATTTTGGCGGCATTGATATGCCTGCAATTGATGTAGAACACGCAAATAATGCATTACATGGAACCGTTGATGTCAACGGAAATGATATAGCAGCAACATCTCAAACAACAACTCAATCAAACTACGACCCTGATGTAGTTCGTGCAGCATCAATTATGCCAGAAGCTCCAACATTTGACGCCACTGACGATATGGCAAAAGCCCAACTATTAGCGGTGACAGGAGATTATACAGTTGAAGATTTTGAAAACTTTAGTCAGATACACAATGTAACAAATGCAGTGGCGCAATTAAATTCACTTGAACCAGAAATGAGAAGACGTGTAGCTGCTACAATGGTTGATTTTGAAGAAGCTTATGCAGGAACAGATACAAAACTATTGTTATCTGAAGGATATCGTAGTAAGGCTAGAAGTGATGCACTTGCAAACGATCCTAATGTAGGACAAGCTGCATCAGGCGGCAATAGTTGGCATAATTATGGGATGGCAATGGATTTTCTAGGAGTTCAAAATGGATCAATTATAGAGAATAACAATGAAGGATTTTACAAAGGTGATAACTCAGTATTAGAAGCACTTGCGAACGCTAATGGATTACACAACAATCAGGGCAAAAACGACACAGGACATTACCAGCTATCAGAAACAGGTCAAGGAGTTAGTCAAGCAGCTAGAAATGGAACTTATGTTCCAGACAGATTCCATACTGTACAAGGCGAGGTCGACTCTGGTCCTATTGTTCCAATAACAGTAAATCAACCAGATCCAGCAGTAACCACACCTGTCAGTACAACAAACGTAGATGAAGGTACATTAATTACAGCTGAAATTCAAGCAGAATTAGAAAAGCGTGGGTTAGATAAAGGAACCATAGGCAACTCATTAACCCCAGAAGATATTGCTGCATTACAACAACCAGTGGTAGCAGCAGACCCAGTAGCAGTACCAGCAAATATACAATCTGCGTTTGACGAAGTAATGGCTAGCCAAAATGAAATAAAACAGGGTGATTTTTTAAAGGAATTGCGTGAACGTGATGATGAAGGATTAGCAATTGCACAACAATTAGTAAACCATCCATCAGGTAAAATTCCATCTATGAGAAGACACGGAGGCAGAGTAAATGCTGGAGAGCCGTACATAGTTGGTGATCAACTTGGAATGCAGAATGCAGAAATGTTTGTACCAGATCAACCTGGTAACATTGTTAGCAATAGAGATTTGCAAAATAACATTAAGAACACAGGAAACAATAGGTTGACAAGTAACAATAATGATAGTATAATTAAAAGTAACGAAGATCTTTCTGGCATCATTGGTGGGAAAGAAGCAACAATTAAAACTTTACAATCATTGCAGTCTATCGTTAAGAGATTAAATCAAGAAAAGTCTACTAAATCAAGAACTGCAATGACGAACTCTAGATAGATAAATACACTTATAATAAAGGTAACTTAGCACATGAGCTGGAAAAAACATTTTACAAAGTATGAACCCAACAGTGGTTCATTTGGATCAAGAACGAACCGTTGGGCAAGCTGGCTTCCAGAAGTATACAGCGGCCAACCAAATCGTATTGAGCGATATACTCAGTATGACATTATGGACCAAGACAGTGAAATTAACTCTGCGTTAGATACTATTGCAGAATTTAGCACACAAGTAGATCCAAAAACAAAACTACCATTTAAAATCAACTACAAAGAAGAAGCAACTGAATCTGAAGTTAATGCATTAGAAACAGCACTTAGACAGTGGTGTAATATTAATAGCTTCGATCGTCGAGCACATGGATTGTTTCGTAGTACAATTAAATATGGTGATCAATTCTTTATTAGAGACCCAGAAACATATAAACTATTTTGGGTTAATGTACAAGACGTTACTAAAGTTATTATCAATGAAAGTGAAGGCAAGGATGTTGAACAATATCTAGTTAAAAATATTAGCCTTAACTTACACGATCAAGTTGTAGTAGACACTAAACAAACAACAGATGTTAATCAAGCAGCTTCTGTGCTATCAGCTAATAAAACAAATGCAGGAATAGTACAAACAGGTGCACCCGGTGCCGCAATGTCAGAGTATGCAGTTGATTCAACAAACGTATTGCATATTGCATTAAGTGATGGATTAACAAATGCATGGCCATTTGGTAACAGCATTCTAGACAGTGTGTTTAAAGTATACAAACAAAAAGAATTACTAGAAGATAGTATTATTATCTATCGTGTACAGCGAGCTCCAGAACGTAGAGTATTTTATGTTGATGTTGGTAACTTACCACCACATAAAGCTATGAGTTTTGTTGAGCGTACAAAGAACGAAGTACACCAAACACGTATTCCAAATATGAGTGGCGGTGGAACAAAAGTTATGGATGCAGCGTATAACCCGCTGTCAATCATGGAAGATTACTTTTTTGCTCAAACAGCAGAAGGACGTGGATCTAAAGTTGAAGTATTACCGGGCGGTGAAAACCTTGGTGAAATTGATGACTTGAAATATTTTAACAATAAACTTATGCGTGGATTGCGTATTCCTAGCAGTTATCTACCAACAGGAGCTGATGACGGTTCAGCATCATACACAGACGGACGTGTTGGTACTGCTATGATACAGGAATTTAGATTCAGTAAGTATTGCGAAAGACTACAAAATACAGTTCTTCCACCATTGGATAAAGAATTTAAGATGTTTCTAAAAAATAGAGGCATTGAAGTATCAAGTAGCTTGTTTGAATTAAACTTCATTGAGCCACAGAGCTTTAGTCAATATAGAGAACTTGAACTTGATACAGCACGTGCAAGTCTATTTGCTAATGTTGAAGCAACTCCATATCTATCAAGGAGATTCATTCTTGCTAAATACTTGGGACTAACAGAAGACGAAGTTATTAATAATGAACGCATGTGGAAAGAAGAAAACGGAGAAGATTCGTTTACTAGTGATTCACAAACAGAACTAGGTGGATTGGGTATTAGAAACACAGATGTAGATACCTTTGATCCAACAGATGTAGATCTGGAAAATGCAGAGGAAGATGACTTAGACACTGTAGATGACGCTTCCCCAATGGGCAATGCAACAGGAGACGATGATGAGATTTAGTGATATGCAAAACGCACAAAACGCTGAAGAGGATAACTATAATACATGGGATATCGATGATACTCGCCGTCCTAAACTTACATTAAGGCACTTACATAAACTTAGAAATATGAAAGAGCTTTCAAAAACTGAACATGCAGAAAAAGTACTGGACTATAAAGAAATGTATGGAACTGCAAGTGACGGCGGCGAATAACCCGTAAAGTGGATTAGTAATCCATAAGATGATAAATATAATACGGACCGTACCAAAAGTGCGGTTTTTTAAGTGTTATATATTGGTATACACCAAGACGTCTTAAATACATATGTTATAAACTTACACCTGTTGAATAAAGGAGACACAAATTATGAGTACTCGAGATCGTTATACAAAGATCATTGAGAGCTTAGTGAACGGAGACGAAGCATCAGCTTCAGATCTATTACATGAGGCTTTCGTAGAAAAAGCACGTGAAATCTGGAATGATATCGTCGAAGCAGATGAAATCGTTGAAGATGGCGTAGCTGAAGAAGAAATTGAAGAAGCTATCGGCAATGAAGAAGCTGATGATTTCCTTGATGACATCGAAACAGACGAACAAGAAATCGAAGCTGAAGAAGCTTTTGGCGAAGGAGAGGACGACTTAGACGACCTTGAATCTGCTGATGAGTTAGGCGGAGATGACGAAATGGCACCAGACTTTGACATGGACGGCGAAACAGACGAACATGAAGAAGAGCACGGCGACATTGAAGATAAATTAGTTAGTGTTGAAGACGCACTATCAGATCTGAAAGCAGAATTTGCAAAAATTATGGGCGACGATGATTTAGACGGCGAAGAAGAAATGGACATGGATATGGACATGGAAGCAGAACCTGAAGTTGAATCATTTGCGTTTGAAGCAGACGAAGCAGACGAAGAAGCTGAAGAACTAGAAGAAGCAGCTGATCTACAAAAAGTAGGAAAAGACGGCGCAGTACACCCAGTTGCAATGCCAGCAGGCGATGACGGAAAAGCATCACCAGTAGCAGGTAAAAACGACATGGGCGGCGTAGCAGTTGATCCAACTAAAGACAGCAAAGGTTCTGACAAAGGTTTATCAGATAAATCAGCAAAAGACATGGGCGTTACACACCCAGGCGATGGTGCAAAACTATCACCTGAGACACGCGGCCACGGCGCTGAGAAAAAAGGTAAAACTGCGTAATGTTTACGTTAAAAGAACATCTTTCATTTGACCAAGCAAAAATTGTCACTGAAGCCGTGGATAACGGCAAAGGTGGCAAAAACTTGTATATGGAAGGTATTTTTGTACAAGGCGACAAACGCAACCAGAACCAACGAGTTTATCCTACATCAGAAATTGCTAGAGCGGTTACATCCGTTCAAGGAAAAATTGATGAGGGTTTTACAGTATTAGGCGAAGCTGACCACCCAGATGACTTACAAGTTAATTTGGACCGAGTATCACACATGATTGAACGTATGTGGATGCAAGGTAATGATGGTTATGGACGACTAAAACTATTGCCAACACCAATGGGACAGATATGTATCACCCTATTGGAAAATGGCGTCAAACTAGGTGTATCATCACGCGGTAGTGGAAATGTTACAGAAAGTGGAAATGTAAGTGACTTTGAGATCCAAACGGTCGATATAGTTGCAAACCCGAGCGCACCAGATGCGTACCCGGATCCACTTTATGAACAGATTATGAACGGCAAAAGAGGGAATATTTTACTCGACGTTGCCAACGCTACTAACACAGATGGTGCAGCACAAAAGTATCTCCAGGAAGAGGTACTAAAGTTCATTGAATCACTAGATATTAGGAGAAAGTAATGGCTCATGCAATAGAACAACTCCTAAGTTCAGAAGTCCTAAGTGAGGAAGTGCGTTCAACACTTTCGGAAGCTTGGGAAGCTAAAATGACAGAAGCTCGTGAAGAGATCACAACAGAGCTGCGCGAAGAATTCGCTAACCGCTACGAAACAGATAAAGAGCAAATGGTGTCCGCACTAGATGCTATGTTATCAGAAACAATTAAAAGCGAACTAGTAGAATTCCAAGCAGATAAAAAAGCAGCAGTTGAGGCTCAAGTAGAGTATAAAAGAAAAATAGCAGACCATGCCGAGTTACTCGATGGTTTTGTAATGGAAACTTTGAAAAAAGAAATTGCAGAACTACGCGAAGACAGACAGCTACAAGAAGGAAACTTCTCTAAGCTTGAAGATTTCGTCATGGAACAATTAACTTCAGAACTTAACGAATTCCACCAGGACAAGAAAGACCTTATTGAACAAAAGGTAAAACTTGTCGCAGAAGGTAAAGATATGATTACCAAAGCAAAGAAACAGTTTGTTGAAAGATCATCTACTAAATTAGCTAGCATTGTTGAAGCAACACTATCAACAGAGTTAGGTATGCTAAAAGAAGATATTAAACAAGCTAAAGAAAACATGTTCGGCCGCAAAATATTCGAAACGTTTGCAGCAGAATTTATGGGATCCCATCTTGCAGAAGGTACACACATTTCAAAACTTTCAAACGAACTTTTAGAAGTGAAGAGTCAACTTGACGAATCACGTAAAGAGATCAACAATAAAGAAGCTAAAGTAGTCAAAGCACACAAAGAAGTTGCAATGATTAATGAAAGCCGCGCACGTGAATCAGCTATGACTGACTTGCTTGCACCTTTATCAAAAAATAAACGTCAGCTAATGTCAAACTTACTTGAATCAGTACAGACATCAAAACTGAAGGTAGCCTTTAACAAGTACCTACCAACAGTGTTAAATGAATCAAGCACTAAAACAGAAGCTAACACAACAAAGCTAACTGAATCTCAGAAGACTGAGGTCACAGGAAATAAACCAGCCAGTAAGCAGGAAACCGCAAACGAAGCTGAAATTATTAACCTTAAGAAATTAGCAGGTATCATTAACTAAGGAGTATACCATGTCACAGAACCTATTTGAAAATTGGGGTGTAACTAAAGACGCCCTAACTGACGGTCTTACAGGCAACAAAAAGGTTGTAATGGAATCAGTACTAGAAAACACTAAACAGTACATTTCAGAATCAGCTCAAGCCGGTACAACTATGTCAGGCAACATCGCAACACTAAACAAAGTAATTCTACCAGTAATCCGCCGCGTAATGCCTACGGTTATTGCTAACGAATTAGTTGGTGTTCAGCCAATGACTGGCCCAGTAGGCCAGATCCACACTTTGCGTATCCGTTATTCACAAGCAGCAGCAGGCGTTGCAGCTGGTGATGAAGCACTTAGCCCATTTGCAATTGCAAAAGGTTATTCAGGCGATGCAGCAACTGGTGGTCCAGCAGCAACATCTTCACTTGAAGCTGAAGCTGGTCGTAAGATGTCTATCCAAGTCCTAAAGCAAACTGTAGAAGCAAAAACACGCAAGCTATCAGCACGTTGGACATTTGAAGCAGCACAAGATGCTAACTCAATGCACGGACTAGACGTTGAAGCAGAAATCATGCAAGCACTTGCACAAGAAATTACTGCTGAAATCGACCAAGAAGTACTAACTTCACTTCGCGCACTAGCAGGCGCTGCAACAGACACATACGACCAAGCAACTGTATCAGGTACAGCTACTTTCGTAGGTGACCAACACGCAGCATTAGCAGTTCTAATCAACCGCGCAGCTAACCTAATCGCAGCACGTACACGTCGCGGCGCAGGTAACTACGTTGTTGTTTCACCAACAATGCTAACAGTACTACAGTCAGCAACTACATCAGCATTTGCACGTACAACAGAAGGTCCTTTCGAGGCACCAACTAACACGAAATTCGTGGGTACACTAAACAACACAATGCGTGTATTTGTAGACCAGTATGCTTCAGACGCAACACCAATCTTGGTTGGTTATAAAGGCGAAGGCGAAATTGACGCAGCTGCGTTCTATTGCCCATACATCCCGCTTATGTCTTCAGGCACAGTACTTGATCCGGCAACTTTCGAGCCAACAGTGTCATTCATGACACGTTATGGTTATGTAGAGCTAAACAACCAAGCTTCATCACTTGGTAATGCAGCAGACTACCTTGCGAAAATTGACGTTACATCAGGTAACCTATCATTCCAGTAAGAATATTACTTTAATGCAAAAACTAAACAGGCTCTTAGGAGCCTGTTTTTTATTGAACTTTTTTATAAAACAACTAAAATAATAATATGAAAACAATAACCAGCGTTTTAATTTTGCTTTTCGCTACATCAATACAAGCAGATACAACAGTTGCAGAGTCAGTAATAGCACCACATGTTGATACAACACAATCAATTGATTGGATTGGAAACACTGAATGGTCAGCAACATTAGAAACAGAGACAAAGTCAAGTAAGTATTACGGACATTTGTCAACTTCAGTTCCAATTTTAAACGATCTACTAAATATTGATTGGTCTGGAAAGTGGGAAATTGCTCCAACAGTGGGCGGTTTACAAAATTTTGATTCGCATAAATTAGGTGTAAGTAAGAAATTAGCAAATGGACTAGAGCTATACGTTGATAATACTTTAACTAAAAAACTTAAAAGAACAGAAACATTTGTTGGATTAACTTTTTCTTGGTAACCTAACTAATCAATATAAAAAAGGGTCCAGTTGGGCCCTTTTTTGTGTGTATATATTAAATATAAATTTGGATAAATACTATTTGTAAAGAGAATAAAAGGAAGGTAGTGTATGTCAACAGTTATCAAGCCACAAGGCGGACGCCTAGTAGTTAAAAGTATAAATGATTTAGATCTAAATTTGCTCAGCAATGCTGATGCAGCTTTATACGTCCAAGGCGGTCAATATATCGATGGACATTTATATGTCGGTGGTACACTAATAGCAAACGGCGATGTAATTACATTGGGAAATGCAAACGGATCTTTAGCATTAAATGCTAATATATCAAGTGATGTAATTCCAGGCACTACTAAGTTATATGATTTAGGAAGTAGTACCAACGTTTGGAAACAATTAAATATTCAAACAGTAACGTTTAATAAAACACAAGAAACTTCAAACATCAGCGCAACTGCATCACTTTCAGCAATTGATGCAACAACTAGTACAGCACTAGTATTAGCAGATGGCGAAGAAGGCATGGAAAAAATTATTACTGTAGCAGAAGCAATATCAATCAATGTAATTGTAACACCTACTAATGGAGCAGGGTTTACTTCAATTACATTTACATCGCATGGAGACACAGCACGTCTTATTTTTGTCGGTGGCGCATGGAATATTTTATCACACTTCCGGTCAAGTATCAACGTATAAGTAGTTATACACGAAACAAAAGTAACACAGCCCGTTAAGGCGGAGTTAAAAAGGGAAGCAGAATGTCTATTAATATAAACCACAATAGTGGTAAGATTTCAACAGCAAATAAAGATTTAAAATTAGATGCTAATGGAATTGACTACAACGTAAATGTCCAGGATAGCAGAATTACAAATCTGCTCGATCCCGTCGACAGTCAAGACGCTGTTACAAAAATATTCCTAGAAACAAAAATTGCAGAATTTGATAACAGCAATGATGCTGATACTTCCGGTCTATCACAAATTATAGAAAACATAAGAGTAGACACTTATGTAAAGTCAGTAGATTTTGTCTCTGACATTTTAGTGGGCGGCGCTGGTCTAACAGCAACCCTAACCACTACAGTAGTTGGTAACGCAAATAGATACACAATTAACTGGGGTGACGGAAACACAACCACCGCAACACCAGATGCAACTCCTACTCACATATATGCTAACAACACTGGCTCACCATTTAACATTACAGTTACAGCATTTAATAACACAGGTGTAGGAACAGGTAGTTCAGCAACTAAATTAAGAGAAAATTATATAGCAATATTTACAGGTGATCCTGTAGTCACGTTTGCAGCATATTCACAGGCTGTAGGCGGAAGCGAAATCACTCAATGGGATGATGGCGATACTGTTTATTTTGAGAACACAACAACTAATACATCCGGAGCAGTAGTCCAATATACATGGACATGGGGCGATGGATCTTCAAACGAAGTTATTAGTACAGATGGTGTAGCAGGCGGTGCAGGTGGAGGACGTATATCTCACACGTTTGCTCTTAGTACAGAATCAGAAGTACAAAGAACCGTTACATTATCACTTGATGCACACAGTTCAGCACAACCAGCTATTCTCCCATTGGATGATACAGCTAGTTACTTATTATACGATACACATACACCAGATACAACTTCGGACCTTACAACAGGAATTAACGAAGAATCAATTAATGGATTAAATGTAACATTTACAAATAATACAGAAGCAACAATTGGTAGTCACAGTACGTTTGGAACAACTTACAGATGGGACTTTGGTGATGGAACAATCACAACAGTAAATGCAGGCAGTAACCAAGCAGGTGATACTGGTCAAACAATAACACACAAATACACATTACCTGGAAATAATACAGCAACAGATTTTACTGGCAACTTGCAAGTTATTAATAGTCACACTAGTAGTCCATTTACAAGTACAAACTTTGTAATACATGTTGAACCAGATGTAAGAGCAAATATTGCAGGTACAGCAGATACAGTTTCAGATAGAAACGGCGATAACCAGTATGATGTATATGACGGTGTTGATTACAATAGTATAAACAGAGCATTAGTTACAGTAAGCAATACAAGTGAACATAGTGATAGTCATGTATATAATTGGAATGATGCAAGTGCAAACAACACAGTAGCAGGACTAACAAGTGTACAACATGACTTTACAGGTATAACACCTGGAAACTATCAGTTAGATTTTACTGCAACAGGTACTCCAGATATAACTGCTCAAACAGATTCAGCTAACTTAACATTCCAAGTAAATGCAGTACCATCTGCACCAAGCGGATTAAGTAGTAAAACAATTACATTAATTGACCCGCCGGTTGGATACAATCCAAAACTAGCACACGGCTTCACAGAAAACAGCGAATCAAATCCTTTAGTAGCAGGAGCATCGCTAGATACAAATACTGCTAGACGATATACCTCAGGTACAATTAATACTTCTATTGTACAAAACGCATATAACGGTTTAACAGGAACAGTATCTGCGTCTGTTAACGGATTACAAACTGGATCAACTACATTCACGTCAGCCTTAAATGAAAATGGCAACCATGCTAGTTTAGTTATTACTAACCAAGTTGATGCAAATGATAGTATAAGTTCATCAACTTACCCTACTGGATTCTTCCAGACGTTTGATGCTAAAATTAATAAGCCACTTGGAGAATATTCAGTTGGTGTAAATGATCAACGTATAGAACATAGTATAACAGGAAATACAAACTATGTTGCAGTAGTATCAGATGATAATACATCTGTGCCAACTAACAACATAGCTAGTGCTATAGTAACAGAAACAACTTCTGGAGTTTATAGATATATATCAGGTATTCCTTATTATAATACTGGAAACCCACAAGTAACTATATCAGGTGTTGGAGTAAGCAACTGGATAGGACAAGCATATAGAGATACAAACAATGTATTTGAAATTACAAACGGCGATAACTTAGAAGGAAGAACAGCTCCTGCAATTAGTTCACAGTTCAAAAGTTATACCGATTTAGAGGATACCCCTTACCTAACTAATGGAATCCCATTAACAAACACACTTAACTATCAGTTTGCTGATCAATTAGTTGATATCACTTCTTCAAGTGTAGCAACTATTGAAAAACTAAAAGTTAGAACACATAATGTTAATGGAACAGGCGCATATCAACAGCTTCCCGCTAGAGTGCAAGTGCATACAGTAACTCCATTTGGAATTGTAGAAGATTCCATTCCTGTAGAATCCAATTTGGGTAATGGGGTAGTCACATCTAATGCAATGAGAATTGCTGATTTTGTGACTGAAACAACTGCTACTCCATCAATAGTAGGCGCAACTAACTATACTTCGACTCCATTTACAGGCGCAGTAAATGTCAGTGGCACAAAAGAAGCCACAGTGAGATGGGGCGTGTTAGAACATAATATTACAGACTATTCAACAGGATTCTTACCAGTTGGACCAGACAGAAGTGCTGATACTGGAACACAGTATTTTACTTTTGCTTTCCAACGCCAAGTTGTTGCTAACTTTGTAATTGATATTGAGTCAACTGGAATTTCTGGACTTTGGGTAGCAGCACCCGGCACTGGTATTGATAGTGCTAGCGGTTTAGGTGGATGGTTAGATTGTGCAAGCCAATACGCAGGCGCAGGCGTTCCTGGATCTGATACTGCAAATGGCGGTAATGGAAGTAACGGATGTGCATTAACAGGCGCTGATGTTGTGCCATTGAATACTAATATAAACTCAACATATGTTATGACGCTAGGCGCTGAAAATATGAGTAATGCCACAAACAATGTTGTATTAGTTAGAATTGCAATAGAAGCAGGCAATCAAGTTACTGATTTGCAGATAAGGAATCAGAGCTAATATGGCAATTTCAGACAATCAAAAAATTGACTATCTATTTAAAAAGGTAGGTCTAGGCAGTACAAAAACTGATACAGTATTTAATAAACTTGCAGCCAACGAAAGCATACCTAGTCCACTATTAATCCGTGGAGATACAATTTGGGCAGCATCCGGAACTATACCTAGTGTAAAACCAGCAGTAACAACTGATGCTGTTTTAATACGTACAGCAATTGAAACCACTGAAGATATTACAGCAACAGGAAATAGAACCTGGAAAACAGGAATTATTGATTGGATTCCAACAGAATTTGGTAGCACATATCTTGTAAATGTTTATATTCATACAGCAGGAGATGCAGCAAACGCAGAAGATATTTCGAATAAAGTTTTTACTACTGGCAGTGGTAACAACGATGAATGGTTTTTTGATTATCAATCAGGTGTATTAAACTTTATTGGTGATAACTTACCTAACGGAATTAGTTTTGTTGGTAAAAGCGTTTATATATCTGGCGCAACATATGCAGGTGCCAAGGGCGTTGCATCTGCTGCAATATCACAAGACATTAGTGCATTACAAGCACAAGTAGCCAGCATATTAACAAACACAGATCCAGCAGCATTAGATTCATTAACAGAAATTGTAAATGCGTTCCAAGCGGCAGATGGAACGTTTGCAACATCAACTGAACTAGCAGACATAAACACCGCTATACGAAGCGATTTGGCACTGTCAGTTAGCGATATTACTGGTCAGATAACAACATTAGAAACAACACTACGTTCAGATTTATCTTTGCCAGTTGCAAATTATCCCGTTTCTCAAAATTGGATAGCAGATGGTGCAACTACATTATATACTTTAAATTACCCACCTGCAAATGCAGATGCAATTGATGTGTATGTCAACGATGTATTACAGCGCCCAGGCGGCGTGTATGCATTGCAAGGATTATCTACTCTACAGTTCCTAGAAGTACCGCCAAGCGGGTATGACATTTATGTTAAGTTTAGAACATCGATGACAACAGCAATTGGTATACCTAACAACAGTGTTGAAGCCAGGCATCTAAACTTAGTATACACCAGTACTCAACATGTAAACAACGACTTAACTACAGTGTACACTATACCAATCGGTCACACTGTACATAGTGTATTTGTTATTATTCAAGGATTGATCATTCCGCCAAGTCAATACACAATAGCAGGATCCACTTTAACCTTAAATGCAGCTCCTGCAAATCCAAGTACAGTAGATATTAGATACTTACCTATCTAGTAATCATACAACTTAACTCCTCAATACAATGCATAAATACAATACGCACTGAGCAGTAACCTGCTTTAATGCGCAATCGACATATGAACTAATTATATGTTTTTTATCAATATATTGATTGGAGAAATCTAACATGGCTTTTAGACAAATTAAAGCACCAGCTCTCGGAACCGCTTCGGTTATCGTTGGCAAACTAGACTCATCAGCTGTTTCTGGCCAAACAGCTGCGGGTTCAGTCGCATCACTAGATACCTTCCTACTACACACCGCAGGTGATTCGTCACTTAAAAGCGTAACGGCAGCAGATCTTATCGCGTCATATGACACTGATGATCTTTCTGAGGGAACGAATAAATTCTTCTCAGCAGCCCTTGCACAAGCAGCAGTAGCACAGGATATCACAGATGCAGTACTGGTTGAAACTCAAAGAGCAAGCGCAGCGGAAGTTGTAAATGCAAATGGGTTGGCCGCAGAAATCACACGTGCAGGAGCAGCGGAAGTTGTAAATGCAGATGCGATTACCGCAGAAACAACACGTGCAACAACACGTGAAGACGCTATTGAGACAGCATACGGATTAGCAGATGCTAGCCTACAGTCTCAAATTACTAATATTATTTCAAACGTGGATCCACAAACGCTAGATTCACTTTCTGAAATCGTTGCAGAATTCCAAACACAAGATAGTGCAATTTCAGCATCTGTGACAGTGAACGCTAACGCTATTGCGTTAGAAACAACAACATCACGTGCAGCAGAATCAGCAAATGCAATTGCTATTTCAACTGAAACTACTCGTGCGCAAGGCGTAGAAGCAACAAACGCAGCATCAATCGTAAGTGAAGCAGCAACCCGTTTAGCAGATGACAACGCACTAGATGCACGTCTAACTACTGAAGAAGGTAATGTTGATACACTACAAGCAGATTTAGCAAGTGAAATTACACGTGCAACAACTGCTGAAGGTGTTAATGCAACTGCAATTTCAACTGAAGAAACACGTGCAACTGGCGCAGAATTAGCAAACGCAAATTCTATTGCAGCAGAAGCAACAGCTCGTGCAAATGCAGATACAGCAGTAACAGCAGCATTTATCCTAGCAGATACAGCAGTAACAACAGCTATGGAAACATATGCAGATACTGCAGAAGCAGACGCAATTGCAACAGCAAGTGCAGACGCAACTACTAAAGCAGATGACGCTCAAGCAGCAGCAATTGCATCAGCAGAAGCAAAAGACGTAGCTCGCGCAGTTACTTCAGACGCAGCAGACACAGCCCTTGCAGGTCGTGCTACTACACTAGAAACTGAGATGGACACAGCAGAAGGTCGTCTTGATGATATTGAAGCAGCATCAGGTGGTAATGTTACACTTGATACAATTGCACAAACACTAGGTGGAGCGATTAACGAACTACACACTGATACAAACGCAGTAGATGTTCGTGTAACAGACGCAGAAGCAGATATCGTAACTAACGCATCAGCAATTGCTAATATTATCAGCAATACAGATGCAGCAACACTTGATTCACTTACAGAAATTGTAAATGCATATCAAACTGCAGACGATGCACACACTGCAACACTAAATGCAAACGCAACTGACCGTGCAGCAATCCGCACTGAATTTGCAAACGCAGATGCAGCTATCCAAACAGCATTAACTGCTGAAATTGGTACTACAGATGGTGAAATCTCAGCACTACAAACAGCAGATACAACAGAAACTGCTAACCGTATTGCAGGCGATTCAGCTTCAGTTGCAACAGCATCAGCAGACGCTACAGCTAAAGCAGACACAGCAGAAGCAAATGCAATTGCATCAGCAGAAGCAAAAGACGTAGTTCGTGCAACAGCAGCAGCAACAGATGCAACTACTAAAGCTGACCAAGCACTTGTAGATGCAAAAGCATATGCAGATCAAGCAGAAATAGACGCAGTTGCAACAGCAGCAGCAGACACAGATGCAGATGTACTAATTGAAAAGACTAGAGCAGAAGCAGCAGAAGCAGCAATTCAACTACAAGTTACAGCAAACGATGGCGACATCGCAACTAACGTAACTGACATTGCAACTAACGCATCAGCTATTGCGCAAGAAGTAACAGACCGTGGCGTAGCAGTTGCAGCAGTGCAATCAGCTTTAGACACAGAAGTTGCAGCAACTAATACAGACATTACTCTACTAACTAATAACTTAGCAGCAGAGCTTGTAACAGCACGTGCAGCAGAATCAGCAAACGCAACAGCAATTGCTAATGAAGTAACTCGCGCAACTACACTAGATACAACACATACAACTAACATCGCTACAAACGCAGGTGCAATTGCAACTAACGCAGGTGCAATCACATCTGAAACAGCACGTGCAACAGCAGCTGAAGGTGTATTAGCAGGTCGTGCAGATACGCTAGAAAGTGAGATGGACACAGCAGAAGGTCGTTTAGATACAGTTGAAACAGGTCTATCAGATGAAATTACAGCTACTAATGCTGACGTTTCAGGTCTTGATACACGTGTAACAGCAAATGAAGCTTCAATTACTTCTATTCTAAGCAACACTGACCAAGCTTCGCTTGACTCACTAACTGAAATTGTTACAGCATTCCAAGGTGCAGATACTACTATTAACGGTGCTATCACATCATTGGCAGCTACAGCTTCAACTGATCGTGCATTAATTCGCACTGAATTTGCAGCAGCAGACGTAGTTGTAACAGCAGCAATGCAAACATATGCAGATACTGCAGAAGCAGACGCAATTGCAACAGCAAGTGCAGACGCAACATCTAAAGTAGCAGCACAAGAAGCAATTCGTTTAGCGGCAGCTAATACTTTAGCAGCACGTGTAACCACTGAAGAAGGCAACGTAGATGCTCTAGAAGCAACTATGGGTTCTGCAACAATGACTACTACGGCTCAGACTGTAACAGAAGCAATTAATGAGTTGAACACAGCTTCATCAACAGGCGTTGCAGATTTACAAACTGAATTAGATGCAACTCAAACCGCACTTGGTTTAAATGCAGATGGTACATTTGTAGCACACAGTGGTTCTAACTACATTGATGCAGCAACTACATCTAAAGGCGCTCGTGAATTACTAGACTCAGCTCTAAAAGCTGAAGAAGTAGCTCGCATTGCAGGCGACTCAACAACAGCAGCAGACGCAGCTGCAGACGCAACTACTAAAGCAAATGACGCTCAAACAGCAGCAATTGCATCAGCAGAAGCAAAAGATGTAATACGTGCAGCAACAGCAGAAGCATATACACACGCTGAAGAAACACGTGCAACGGCAGCAGAAGGTGTTAATACAGCAGCTATCTCAGCAGAAGCAGTAACAGCTCGTGCAGCAGAACTAGCAAACGCAAATGCTATTTCAGCAGAAGCAGTAACAGCTCGTGCAGCAGAACTAGCAAACGCAAATGCATCAGCGGCAAACTTGATTGAAATTACAGCAACACAATCAGGCGCAGGCTTAGCAGCAGATGGTTCATTTGTAGCACACACTGGTACAAACCACATCGACACAGCATCATCGCTTAAAGGCACAGATGCTCTATTAGATGCAGCTATCAAAGCAGAAGAAGATCGTGCAACACTAGCAGAAGGTAATAATGCAACAGCAATTACATCTGAAGCTACTACAGCACGTGCAGCAGAACTAGCACTAACTAACAACCTAGCAACAGAAGTAGCTCGTGCAACAGCAGCAGAACTTATAAATGCAGGTGGCGTATCAACAAACGCAACAGCAATTGCAACTGAAACTACAGCACGTGAAGGTGCAGATACTACCCTACAAGGTAACATCGACACACTATCAGCAACAGTAACAAACATCATTAGTAACACAGATGCAGCAGCACTTGACTCACTAACTGAAATCGTTACAGCATTCCAAGACGCTGATACAGACCTAACTACTTTAGTAACTGGTAACGCTACAGCAATTACTACTGAAGCAGCTCGTGCGCTAGCAGCTGAAGGCATTATTTCATCAGCACTTGCAGCAGAAGTTGCAGCAAACGATACAGATCACTCAGCGGCTACTACAGACCGTGGCGCGATTCGTACAGAATTTGCTACAGCAGATACAACAATCCAAGCAGACGTAGATACAAAACTACCACTAGCTGGCGGCACATTAACTGGCGCACTAGCTATGTCAGGTGGATTAGTAACTGGACTAGGAACAGCAACACTACCAGGTGATGCAGTATCTAAAGCAGTACTTGATGCAGCAATTTCAGCACAGGACATGAGTGTTTATACCACTAATGACTTAGCTGAAGGTACAGGCGTAGATGCAAATCTATACTTTACAACTGCAAGATCAAGAGCTGCACTATCAGTAACTGATACAGCAGGCAACGGTTTAGTAACATATGACAATAGCACAGGTGTTCTTGCCATTAATACTAATGAGTCAGTATTTGACCTAACAGATGTCTCTGACACATCATATACTTCTAAAGCAAAATATGTTTTAGCTGTTAACGATGCAGCAACAGGCATGGAACTACGCGATCCACTAACTGTCTTCACATCAACCGGTCGTCAAACTATCGATGGTGATGGAGTAGCAGTAACATATTCACTAACAATTGATGCGTCACAAGCGCAAGCAATGGTATTTGTGGGTGGTGTTATCCAGGATCCAGTAACACACTATACAATCAATAGTGGCGCTTCAACAATTACCTTTACATCAGCTATTCCAGTTGGTACACAGGCAACTGTAATTGCACCAGCAGCTGGACTAGATCCAGTACTAGTTGACAATAGTGTAACAGCTGCTAAATTATCAGCTAACATTAAAGCGTATGTACAGGGATCAAATGTATCAGCAACAAACGGCGGTTCAGTAATTGACACCTTTAGTGGTGGATCTTATCGTTCAGCTAAGTATATCATTCAAGTAGATGATGGTAATGGAAACTATGAAACACGTGAAGCTCTAGTAGTACACGATGGTTCAGCAGCATACATTACTGAATTTGCAATTGTATATACAGGTGATGCGTTAATTGGTGATGCTAGTGTTAACATGAACGGCAACAATGTCGAGCTAACATATACTACAAACTCAGGTACAGCAACAGTGAAGGTAATTTCAACTTATATTGACGTATAAATTGAATTGACTATAATAGGGTTCGGCTAGATGTCGAACCCGATATTAAAGGTTTATTATATTATGATTATAAAAGCAGTTAATATGACAAAGATAACGGTAAATACATTGGATAACAATGTAGATACTATTTTCGCTAAAAAGGAAAAATAAAACATGGCACAGAAAAAATTTATAATTGACGGCGGGTTTCAAACTAGCGATGATTCAATCATCTCAGCTAATTTAGAAATGGCTGGCCACATTCTTCCAACTGTTGACTCTGATGGAACCACAGGTTTCGACCTAGGCTCAACAACGATGAAGTGGCGTGATCTCTACCTTTCGGAAGGATCACTATATATTGATGGACAAAAAGTAATTGAATCTAATTCAGGTACTATCGTTGTTCAGGCTGATGCAAATCAGTCATTAACTTCAAAAGTTTCTGGTACAGGTGTATTAACACTACAATCAGCAACTACAGTTAACATGGCAGGCACACTACAGATGCAAGCTGGTATGAAAATTACAGACGCAGGCGGAAACGCAGTTGTGTTTGGTGATAAAATTGATATGGATAATAACCAAATCATTAACGTATCAGCACCAACAGCAGACGGACATGCAACAACAAAACATATGTTGACTCAGCAATTTCTAACTTAATTAATGGAGCACCTGGTGCGCTAGATACATTAAATGAACTTGCTAATGCATTAGGCGATGACGCAGCATTTAGTGCAACAATTGCAACTCAGTTAACTAACATTAATACTGATATTACTACACATGGTACTGATATTGCTACAGCTAACACAGCTATTTCAGGTAACATCTCTGATATTACAGCAATAGAAACAGCAGCAACCACACTAACTGGACGTGTATCAGCAGTGGAAGCTGGCGGAGCAACAAATGCCAGTGCAGTGACTAGCGCAATTGCAACAGCAAGTGCAGATGCAACTACTAAAGCAGATGCAGCATTAGTTTCAGCAAAAGCATATGCAGATACAGCAGAAGCAGACGCAGAATCTGCAGCAGCACTTGATGCAACTTCGAAAGCAAACGCAGCTCTTTCTTCAGCACAAACATATGCTGATACAGCAGAAGCAGATGCAGTTGCATCAGCAGAAGCCAAAGACGCAGTACGTGCAACAGCATCAGCAACAGATGCAACTACTAAAGCTGACCAAGCACTTGTAGACGCTAAAGCGTATGCAGATACAGCAGAATCAGATGCAATTAGTACTGCCTCAGCAGATGCAACTACTAAAGCTGACCAAGCACTTGTAGACGCTAAAGCGTATGCAGATACAGCAGAAGCAGATGCAATTAGTACAGCAAGTGCAGATGCAACAGGTAAAGCAGATGCAGCATTAGTTTCAGCAAAAGCATATGCAGATCAAGCAGAAGCAGATGCAGAAACAGCAGCAGCAACAGACGCAACTACTAAAGCTGATCAAGCAGAAACAGATGCAATTGCAACAGCAAGTGCAGACGCAACAGCTAAAGTACTTGTTGAAACAAATGCACGTTCTTCAGCAGATGCAACACTAACTTCAAACTTAGCAACTGAAACAGCACGTATTAATGCAATTATGGCAGCTTCAACAACCGATGCAGATACATTTGCAGAAGTTGTAGCACTTGTTAACTCAGTTGATGCAACTAATGATTCAGCATTAAGTGGTGAAATTTCAGCTCGTGTTGCAGGCGATACAGCAGCAATTGCATCAGCAGAAGCAAAAGACGTAGTTCGTGCAACAACAGCAGCATCAGATGCAACTACTAAATCAGCTCAAGCACTTGCAGACGCTAAAACATAT
>Ga0114994_10000849_pt1 | contig 21266 bp, 18 predicted proteins | sample ArcticOcean_MG_C_9_FD_87043 | JGI IMG/M metagenome (GOLD analysis project Ga0114994, IMG submission 87043) | Marine microbial communities from western Arctic Ocean - ArcticOcean_MG_CB2_152 | ecosystem: Environmental > Aquatic > Marine > Oceanic | place: Arctic Ocean: Canada Basin | collected...
AATTCTGGAGATGGATATGTCGGCTTGAGCGGAACAAGTATGGCTACACCTGGAGCCGCTGGAGTTGCAGCGCTTATGTATCAAGCAAACCCAGACCTTTCTCCATTCGACATTCGTAATATCATGCAAGAGAGCGCGACCTATCGCCTATGTCATTACCCGCTGAGTGCGGAAGAATGGGTTCTGATGGGGAATGAGCCATGCGCTGAAGATCTTATTCCAAAGAATAGACAGAATAACGTCTATGGCCATGGCCATGTCAACGCTTTAGAATCGGTTCTTGAGGCAGCAGAAGAGAGTTATGATTTAGACAAAAATTTGACTCTAGAATTAAAAACCGCATCTAGTGATAATAATCGCATACCCCTCGGAGTGAACGGTGAGATAACTTTCACTGTATCACAACCAGTTGAAACCATACAATGGCGCTCAAATCACTTACGCGATGATTGGTCGAATTTGCATAGTTATGAACACACCAATACTGTCACCCTCGACTTTGATACAGTTAAACATCAACTGGAACATCTTCCAGGAAAAACTCTTGCAGGGAATCACACTCTTTCGATGAGAGCGATAGAGGACGATAGTTCTTCGACACTCATCTCTTTCGACATAGTCCTCAATTGCAAGGAAGACCCCTGTGAAGATTCAGATAATGTTGCGATGGAGGATGCGTCTCAAAGTGCTATTATCGTAGCAGGAACCTCGATATTTATTCTTGTAATAGTAGCGATTCTCGTTGTCGGTATAGTTCAAGAGAAACGAGAGCAAGAAAAGTTGCGTGTTAATTCGTCACAAGAGGGGCACATCAATGCGGCTTTCGACGATAATGTAGATTCCGTTGTCGATGCTGAACTCGTTGAATGATGTTTATGCCTCTCCTTCTGTCGAAGGCTATAATACATCAAAGGATTACAATCTGATGATACCATGAGTGATGTCCCGGTAAAACCTAGTCGCCCTAGCAGAGTAACCACACCTACTACAAGCGGTGGATTATATGGTAAAGTCGAGGCTTTACGGCTCGAAGTAAAGACACCAGGTGTCGCCGAAGTAGATTTTATGGGCAAGTTCGCTCAATTGGTAATGTATGGCATCGCCATGTTGGCTATATGGGGTGGTATTCTCTCAATCGCCTTTGCAGAAGATGCTACCAATAGTAATTTTTTGATTCTTGGTGCGGGAGGGATCATCTCAGCGACCATGGCAATTGCCATGGTGGAAATGCAGCGCAGACGTGGTGGCGGTGGTTTACATGCAGTGCATGATTATCTACTAGGAATCGGTTTATTCTTCGCAGCGATTGGAGTTCTTTGGGGCACCCGTTTCCTTATCGCCATCGCTGCTGGCAACGGTATCGATTTTCTTCTCGTCGAAGGAATAGAATACAGTGAGAAGGAGTGGTCTCCATCAGCAGATGCGATATACATCCAATTGGGAGCATGTTTGGCATTGGTTGCAGCTGCGGTATTATACCTCAGAAACCTCGAGGGTGCGACTTCTTTTTCTTGGTCTGTCCTCACTTTCACACCCATTGCCATCGCTGTTGCAGGAGTTGGTCCATGGCTCTCTTGGTCTAATGATATCGTCTCTTGGGAATTGGGAGTCTCGATTGTTAGCTTGACCTTCTTAGCGATGTGGCTAGCCTTACAATCCAATAATGGCATCACTTTCTCTATTGCAGCAATAGTCAGCGGCATTATTCCTTTACTTTATGAAGTTCTCAACGAAAATGCACCTGAAGACGGTGCTGGCGGTGCACTCTCACTTCTGATTTTCATCATAATAGGCCAAGGGGTTCTTGCCGCAGATCCACGCTTACGGCAAAGCCTAATTGAGAAAACATCCTTCATACTAGTTGCTGAAGTGCTACTCGCAATTTATGTGGCAAGATTGGGGGATTTGAACCTAATTCTGGGACCATTGCGTGAATCTATGTTGGGAGAAATGGCAGCATATGTCAATTTGCAAAGCGCATTATGGGTTACTCTCCTACTCGCATATTTACCGGCAGTTCATGCTCGTAGAACTCCTTGGATGCCGATTGGTCTCGCTGGCAGCATATGGGTCATCTCACCTGAAGCAAGTATCATTCCTTGGATTATTACCATCACGATATTGCCATACATGTTGATAATGGCAAAAGCAACCCGGACTTGGGTCGCAAATTGTACCTTTATCGCTGCTGGAATATCCTTCTTTATCCAAGATAGTACTTCGGCTGGCTTCGTCATAGCCGATATTGAATTAGTCATAGCTGTCGCTCTGATAATTGTCGGTGAACTATCGCGTATGCGTAGCACTCTTTCCGATTGGGCACACTTCCTCACATTAGGATTGATAGTAATGTCAAAGTCGATTCTGCTCGGAACTAATCTCTGGGTACCATGGCTAATAGTCCTCTACATCATAATGAGTTCATGGCGAATGCTGCATCAAGCAGCAGCATCAGAAGACGTCAATCGACGTATTGAAGCAAGTGCTGCATTATTCGCATCAATAGTAATGACTCTAATTCTAGCATTTTTCGAGCGTTTAACTCTGAACTTACCTGATGGTATTGCTCAATTACTCGATGGCATGAATCTACCACTTGCGATTCTAGCCTGTGTGATCTGGTTCAGCATGCGACGCTACAAAGGAGTGGAAATGGACCTTGGACATATCTTTTCTTGGATTAGTAAAAACAGTAAGAAAGCAGTACCGGTTTTCGAATCAGAAACCGGTGCTTGGATTGTGCTCGAGAAAGAAAATGATGACATCTCATGGACCGAGAAGGGTTGGGGTAGTATCGCTCGCATCTCATTAATAGGTCCGCTTATACTCTTCACCATCGCCATCAGTTTCGTCAATAGTGCCGAACTTGCTACCAACTTACAATGGGTATTACTCAGTGCGATTCCTTTGGGACTACTAACCTGGGAGATACTAGATGATGAGGAAGCTTCAGCGGCTGGAAGGGCTATTGCAACTTGGACAATGTTCCTAATGGCAGTACCAATCTCCATCGCCTTGAACAGTTACAATGGATCTACATCTCAGATTCTATTAGGTGGGTTACTGTTTGACGCGATTCTAATCACAGGACCACTAGTAGTCAGTACTGTTCTCAACCGACGCGGACTGAATGAGAGTACAGTTTCGGTTTCTGCTGATTGTTGGGCTTTAGCTGGATTATTGGCTATCGGTATTCTTGACAGTAGCGGGGGTTTGGCCTTCTTAGTGCTCTATACTCTAGTCATAGTAAACTCGTTCCGTTATCGCCAAGGTATTATTTTGGCATGGGCTCCATTTGCACTGATATTGATGGGTGGAAGAATGGTACGAGATGGTGATTTGGTGAAATGGTTAATCGACAAAGTCAACTTAACCGCATATGATCTCACTGAAATTACTATTCTTGATATGTCGAGATTATCCAGTGCTATCATGGCTTTAACCGCAGCTTCTGTTCTGGCTAGGGCTATAATTGACAGACGTGGAAGTGGAAGTTATGAACGTCCGATGCCGACCATCATGCCAGGAATATGGTTGGCAATCGGTATGCTCGGTGTATTACCTGAGATATCGTGGTTGTTACTGATTTTAACAGTTCTAATCTCATTACACAGTTGGTTGACTGGGAGGTTGGATTTCATCCCATGGGTTCCATACGCCACCGTTTTATCATTCTTGATTGGATTTAGTAACGATGATAACTTTTCGAACTTCACTGGCTTTGAAATCTTCTCACACAGCCTTTTGGGCACGGGTTTATTCACATTGATTATTCATCAAGCAGCAGAAAGAGGCATACTTTACCGTTGGGCTGATGAAGCAAATAATGAGACTCCAGCAGTGATATCTTCCTTCAATCTAGGATCACTATTGGGACGTGAGCAATTACTCAAGACTATGCAAATCTGGACAATGATTTGCCTGGTCCTAAGTTGGGATGCGGTCTATGGTCTCGGTACAGTCATCGGTGCCGGTTGGATAACCTGGGAAGTTTTCGGTAAAGGTCAGAGCAATGCTATGTTATTGATGCCAATACTACATGGTTTTGCATTATGGAATTACTTGGAACAGGCAATACCGGCAGAGCAAGTAGCTCAAGATTGGTTAGTCGGATTATTGTTGATTGCAGAAGGTGCAGCATTCACTTGGCTAGCAAGCAATTCCGATATCGCTTGGAATTGGAAGAAATTCGAATTCGAAAACGAATCCGCCTATTTCACTTGGCTAGACCGTATCGGTATGATGTCCATCGCCTATATCTTAGCAGGGATTCTATGGATTCTAGACAGTGGTAAGTTCGACTCGCTGGCATGGGGTATTATCTCCATATACATGGTCACAATAGCCATTCAAGGCTTCAAAGAAGAAACTGAAGCCGGTTGGCGTAGAGGATTTGGAGGATTCGGTTCGATAATCAGTATGTTCATCCTCTCATTTACTATTGATACTGTAACCTATCGTGCTTTGATATGGTTATCACTGGGCATACTCGCCTTTGGTTTCGGCATCCTATATATGCAGAGATTCAATGATACAGAGACTCCATTCACTGAGGTTTTTACTGTTGCTGAAGGCGATAATCAAGAAGTCGTTGAAGTATCTGAACCTGATGATGATGAATCTGAAAACGCCATCTTGATGTCTAATACAACTGAAGAAGAGTTAGGCCCAGAACCGGTTTCAGAGCCGATTCCAGAGCCTGTAACAAGGGCTCAAACTCTCACTGAGAGAATGGATAGTATTGTCGAAAATGTATCTGAAAGTGGTTTGGTAGAGACTAGAGAAGGCTTCACTTTCAGATTACCACCCGAAGTGCTATCCAATATCAGAGCATCCTTGAAAACAACACCACATGAAGGGTTTATGCCAGTATTGGATTTCGACTCAAGAGGTAATGTAGTACTAAACTTCGAGCCACTCTGATTCTACAGCCATCTGCTTCGAAACACCTAGAGAAGCGAATGGATACAAGCCCCAGTAGGCTTCCCTAGCCTCTTGATTGGCTTGCATGCACAAGCGTACATCTGTAGATCGGTCTGGGATTAGAGATGTACCATTCAAATGGGCTATGATGCCATCGATATTTGACCAATTAAGAACACCCCAACCCAATTGAGTGCAGGGGAGAATCGGTGAAACAGGAGTAGTTCCACTGCTAGGGTCCCAGCTCTGATAACCGGGATACCAGCCTGAACGATTTAGTGCATCGCGTATCTGATGATTGAAGATGAGTTCACTGCCGTTTATGAGTGCTGAATCGCGAGCACCTGAACCATGGTCGCCGTATTCCTCCCTTAGTGAGGTAATTACATGTGCAAGGAAGCCCGCAGTTCTCGGTGTAGCAAATGAAGTCCCTGATGTCCAATGATATTCATCAACATCTTGGTGATTGGGGAGATATTGGGTCCAATCGCTAGCCATGTCTGGATATGAGCCCGACATTGTCTCCTTCTGGTCATCATCACCTTCAGCATAACCAGAGACTCCTATCGACCATGGTGGTCCAGCGGTTGCATCCTGCACCGCAGGTGATGGAGAATTATCTGCTGCTCCAGTATGGATTTTGTGATTTTCGACCACTGCAACCTTAGTTGCATCATTAATCCCAGGAACAGGTAAGGACAAGGGAGCACCAAAACTGGTAGTCAGGATATCGACCAATGGTTGATTTGCCGCTGCAAGAACCGCATTATCGCTGAAACCCTCGACAAAGAAGATAATTGCATCGGGATCTGCATCTAGAACTGCTCCGGTTACAGCCGTGCCATGCCCATCATTCGGGTCATCTAAGATTGGAACACCTGAATCCATATCTGGTGAGGTGCCAAAAATCCGAGTGCCTTTGAAGTATACTATATCCGAAGCGGTTATCTGCGACCAACAAGATTCTTGATCTGCATCAACTCTCTCTTGATAAGAACCTGCCATTGTCAAATTACAGATAATAGTAGTCCCTAGTCCCTCGATTAACCATTGAGGTAAAGTCTCATTGCTGCGAAAGTGATTATGATAAGGATTGATACCAGTATCTATTGGTGCAACTACTGAATAAGCACGGAAATCATCACCGAATTCAATGCTTAGTTCCTCTTCAACATCAGCATCTGCAAAACAGCCGCTAAAAAGCGAAGCTGTGATGATAAAAAACATAGTCAGAGCGTTACGCACATAACAGACCGGTTGGCTAACCCGTTTGAATCCTGCGCCAACCTGAAAAGCAGGGGATTCAAGGATAGTGCATGGACGAACATATGGTTTGGATCGATCTAGAGATGACGGGTTTAGACATCGAATCCTGTTCGATTATCGAAATTGCCACCGTAATTACCGATGGTGATCTCAATATAATTGCCACCGGGCCTAATTTGGCAATAAAAACTAGTGAAGAGGACCTTGCCGCTATGGACGAGTGGAATACCACTCATCACAATGCGAGTGGATTGGTCGCTAGAATTCGTAAAAGTGAGTATTCTATTGCTGATGCTGAAGTTGAAACCTTGGAATTTATCCGTAAACACGTAGCAGAAGGCAAGGCTCCCTTATGCGGTAATAGTATCTGGTGTGACCGTAAATTCATCGACAGCCAGATGCCTGAACTAGCGGCTTATCTTCATTACAGAATGGTCGATGTATCCTCATTCAAAGAGATGGCTAAGCGTTGGTATCCAAGCCTACCCCGCTATGAGAAAAAAGGTGCGCATCTCGCTCTTGACGACATATTAGAGTCGATTGAAGAATTACGTTACTTCAGAGAGAAGATCTTCATTCAAGATTGATCTCGCCAAGTGCCAACATCTGGGTCTACGCCCTTGCATGCTGCGATAATTTCAGCGATTACTGCAATAGCTATCTCCTCTGGGCTCTCTGCTCCAATATTCAGACCAATTGGGCAATTTACCGAATCAAGAGCGATTTGGGAGATTCCTGTACTCAATGCTTTCTGTTCAAATGCTTGCCATTTTGAGCGTGAACCAATTACTCCTATTCGACCTGAAAAATCACTATTGAGTAAACTCAGTAATCGTTCTTCATCTTCTTGCCAATCATGACCGAGTAATAGGATATCGGAGAATCTGTTTAGTGAACCTTCAGACGCAAAGAACTCGGCAACAGTGCAGTGGTGCGATTCAGTTGCGCCTTCTAAGGTTGAATAATCATCTCTTGTATCGTGGACTGAGAATGACCATCCCAATGGTTGAAGGCCAAGAGACATGGCTTTTGCACAATGACCTCCACCCATGAATAGAATATGTGGCATTGCAATAATCACCTCTAAAGCGAGAGTCACACGACCGCCGCAGAGACTGTCAAGTGGAATGACCTCATAGCCCTTGGCCCCTCTGTTGAGACCGTAGGTTTGCACTTCTCCTGTCGCAGTTGTTGCCTCTGAGAGCATTTCTCGTAAGCGTTGAATGACCTTTACCTCTAGACCTGCCCCCCCTATTGTACCGATAATTGAATCTGTGGTTAAACCGAGGCGAGCACCGCTTTTACCGGGAACAGAACCACTGGTTGACATAACCGTAGCCATTGCAACCTTCTTAGAAACGAGCAATTGTTCTGTCACCCATTTTAGTACTCGTAAAGTCAAGGCAAAGCCTCCACATCTTCGGGGGAGTCGATATTCAATCTAATACCGGGTGCTGCGATTCTTTCTGGATTGAAAAGACTGCGTAGAGAGGCATCTCCATCAGCAGCGAGGACCGCTTCAATCTCGTAGAGTAGAACTGGATGGCCTGCAGGTTCGGGAGTACAACTTTGCTTTTGCTCGAGCAATCTTTCGACGGTATCAACTTGCCAGCCACAGCGATCAACAGGTACTATCAACACACGTTGTGGGATTCTACCCTTCTCCTTCATCAACGATAGTATTCCTACTTGAATCGAACTATTGCGGCCTAATTCAGGTTCGGTATTGATTGCTACCTGGCTACCTGAAACCAATGTCAGTAAATCAACTGCAAGTTCACTACGAGTAACGATAACTATCTCATTTACGCCGGCTTCCTTTAATTGACGAACTGCGAGTTCTATCAAAGTCTCGCCATTCCACTCGACTAAGGCCTTGGGGCTTCCTAGCCTAGTGCTAGCACCTGCTGCGAGGATAATCGCAGGTGTTGGGGTTGTCAAGAAAATCACCTCAGAGATCTTTAGTAATCTCACGGCCGATTATCATACGCTGTACTTGACTACTTCCTTCGTATATTTGCATAACTTTAGCCCCGCGCATCAATCTGGCAACTGGATATTCCTCTGAATAGCCATAGCCGCCGTAAATTTGAACTGCATCAGTGCTTACTTCCATCGCTATATCGGCGGCGAAACGCTTGGCGTGAGCCGCTGATTCGGTATTACGAATGCCTGCATCTGCCTCACTCGCTGATTTCCAAGTAAGCATTCTCGCAGCTTCGACCTTGGTCTTCATATCGGCGAGCATGAATTGAATCGCCTGATGTTGGTGAAGAGGCTTGCCGAAGGTCTGACGTTCGCTGGAGTATTGCAATGCGTGCTCATATGCAGCACGAGCAAGACCAGTTGCGTGAGCGGCGATATTTGGCCTTGACATATCGAAGGCCTTCATCGCATTCATCCAGCCACCAGATTCGGATTCGCCGACAAGATTGGCAGCAGGTACCCGCATGTCATCGAAGTTGAGAGCGCGGGTATCAGAACATTTCTGCCCCATATTGGATTCCTTCTTGCCAAGTGATAGACCGGGTGTATCGGCATCGACAATAAAACCAGACATTCCTTTGTATCCTGCATCGACATCGGTCTTTGCCAAAACAAAGAACCAGTCTGCATGACCTGCACCGGTGATGAACATCTTTGAGCCATTGATGACATATTCATCACCATCACGAACCGCATTAGTCTTGCAAGCGGCGACATCTGAACCTGCACCTGGTTCGGTGATCGCATAAGATGAAAGTGCACCTTCTTCGGTTACTTTACGCAGATAGATATCTTTCTGTTCGTGTGTTGCACCAGTTATCAATGGCGCACAGGCAAGAGAAGTTGCGTAAGCAGCAGTAGCAAAACCAGGATCACCCCAAGCCAATTCCTCATTGACCAGAACCTCTTCCATAATGCCAAGACCCGCGCCGCCGTAATCCTCAGGAATGTGGAGATTGAGTAAACCCCTCTCTGCAGCAGCAGCAATAGCTTCTTTTGGATATTGAGAATTGTTATCCCAATGTTCAGCATTAGGCCTTAATTGATCGATGGCAAATTCATTAGCCATTTCTCGAAGCATCTCTTGCATTTCATCGAGTTGAAAGTCTACCATGTTGGACCGACTCGGCCCCTTCGCATAAGCAGTTGGTCTGAAATAGAAGCCGGAGATGAAACATCATGGACAGAGCCGGGCGCTATGATGAAGTCATCGGGTCGATTTGTGCGCAAATCGAAGGTGAAAGCGATTGGATTGCAGTATTGTCAACCACTGTTGCAGAACTGCATAATACCTTCTCGTGGTATGATTGGACTGGTTTTTACCGAGTTGTTGCGCCTGAATTGATGAAAGTAGGACCATATCAAGGTAGCCACGGGTGCCTTGAGATTACTTTTGACAGAGGGATTTGCGGAGCCTGTGCCCGTAGCAAACAAATTCAGTTAGTTGATGATGTGACACAAAGACCAGAGCACATTGCCTGTTCATCATCCACCAGTTCGGAGATAGTGATACCCCTCATTACAAATGAAGGAGATTTACTGGCTGTTCTTGATATAGACAGTGATCAAGAGGCAGCATTCAATACCATCGATGCTGAGAATCTAGAACGTTTGTGTTCGATATTAGCACAACACCCAGCTAGACCTAGAGCACGATGAAACCCTTTCGTTGCAGTTCTAGCAAGACGAGGAAGAATATGTAGAGCCCGATTAAAACTCCTCCTTCCATGCGAGTGAATTGCATGCCGGTGTACATCATGAATAAGCAGATGGTGACACCGATTATCGTCGCTGGAACAATCAAATGCATTATCAGGCCATAGGATTCAGTGCTAACCACTAATGGATTAATCATTGCAGCAATACCGATGGAGAGTAATGGGTCGGTGATATTAGAACCCACAAGGGTACCAATAGCTACGCCACTGCTGCGTTTTGCCGCCATCAATGCAACCGTTAATTCGGGTAGAGAAGTGCCCAAACCCGACATGACCGTGCCAACAATTGCGGGAGGAATATTCATTGATTTGCCGATTTCGCTAGCGAGTTCTACCAATTTGGTGGCTGCAAAAATAGCGAAAAATAAGCCGATGATTACCATTACCAAATAAGCCGCAGTCGTCCATGAAAAATCACTTGCCCTGATCTCTCCTACCGTCTCGATTTCGTCTTCACGGATATTATCGCGATTCCTCAGCAGCCACCAGATATAGGCGACATATGTCGAACAAAGGATGAGACCTTCAAGGCGCGAAAGACCGCCGCCTGTCCAAAGTAGCAAAGAACACAAAATTACTGCCCCAAGCATTATCAAGCCATCACGGCGAAGCCAATCAGGACGAATGTTTAGAGGAGTTACTAGAGCAACTATACCCAAAATAAAGGTTATTTGCACTAATACTGAGCCAAAGATATTACCGACTGCTAAATCCATCATTGCAGTATCTCCAGTCCTTCCAGCGGATGCTGCTGCGGTTGAAGTGACTAGGATTTCTGGGAGAGATGTGCCAATACTAACGATAGTTAAACCAATGATTACCTCGGCTATACCTGCTTTTTCTGCCAAACCTTTGGCGCCTTCGATGAAGAAGTCTGCTGCGGTAATCAGGAGTATTATAGATAATATCAACAACCCGATAACGATCGAGATGTGAACTCCGTCTAATCTACTGGTAAATGTGGTTAAACCGACCAAAGTGACGAAAATTGAGCCAAGTACAAGAAGCGAATTCCAATGGAGCAGGGCGCCTATGCCAAGTGGCTCCTCCTCTCCCATGGACTGCGAAGTCCACCTTACCCTATCACCATTTTCCAAAATTATATATTAGTAAAACCAAAAAAGCCCATCATGATTTTACTATAGTTCGAGATATCTCGATAATATGAGAAAGACTAGGAATACTGTGGTCTTCAAGAGGCGGACTGAAAGGTACGGGGATATCCAATGCACCTACAACTACTGGAGCTGCTTCCAATAGATAGAACGTCTCTTCGAGGATTCTGCTTTGAATGGTATGCCCGATTCCACCTGCCCATTGTCCCTCTTGTAAGACCAGTAAACGCCCACAACGCTTTACTGAATCTATACAGGTTTGTGCATCGAAGGGAATAAGGGTTCCAAGATCAATTACCTCGAGTTCAATTCCTTCATTGGCTAACTCATCTGCTGCTTGCTTAGCCAGATGGAGCATAGCCCCCCAAGTGACAACGGTTAGATCACTTCCACCTCGAATGACCTTAGCCTTGCCTAAGCGGTGATGCTTGCCCTCTCCGATGGCGGTTTTTACAGAATCAACATCGACATCTTGATTGATATTCATGCCCCAGCCAGTAAGACCACCTCTGAGTCCGTAAAGACCGATATGTTCCAAGAATAACACAGGTCCATTCAATTCTGCTGCCTCTAGTAAAAGATCGTAAGCGTCTTGGGGAGTTGCTGGAGACAAAACCACCAATCCAGGATCGTTAGCATACCATGATTCGATCATATTGGCATGGAAAGGTCCTGAACGGGTTTTACCACCGAGAGCAATACGTACTGTTAGTGGTATTTCGGCACCCCAGCGCCATTTGAGCATAGCAGCATTATTGATTAATGCATTATGAGCAAGTGCGGCAAAACCACCGAATTGAATCTCAGCAATCGGCCGCATACCGGCCAATGCTGCACCGGTTGCGGAATGAATAATAATGGCTTCACAAAGAGGCATATCGAGTAGTTTTTCGCTATGTCCTGCGTTTTTCAAAGCGATATTCATGCCGAATGCGCCGGCAATTTCCATATCCTCGCCCATGAAGATAGTATCATTTCCATAACTCTCAGCGATTTCGACCATCGCTTGTTGAATTGCCCGAGCATAGGTCCAACCTCCACTTTCGACATAAGTCAAGGTAGACTCTCCAACTGCTAGTGGAGCAGCACTACCTTCGAAATCCTCCGTACTTATCCTTTGGAGATGGTCCTTGTGACTATCTGCATCATGGAGTAGAGTGACACCTTTGGTAATGGTTTCTGGCTCTGGCCAAGGCATTTCTTCAAGGTCGACTCGAGCAGAATCCGAGGCATCCTGTTCCTCTTTCTCCATCTGTGACAAATCCGCTTCTTTCACACCCAAATCCAATAGAATTTGGCGATGGTTTGGTATTGGGTCTTTTTCTTGCCAATAGGAGAGTAAATCGCGGTCAACATATCCTGGAGGATTACCTGATTCTGCACCGAGGTAGAGATCGTCATGATGGTGGGCATGGCCACATCCGCGCATGGTCTCAACGTGAATCAAAGTCGGACCGCCGCCTTCGAGAGCAAACTCTCGTGCAGTTGCTGTCGAGGCATGCCAACTAGCAGGGTCTGAGCCATCGATAGTCCACGATGGCATACCCATGGCTACGGCTTTATCTGCCCATAATTCAACATTGGATTGATTTAAAGGTGGAGTATCTAGTGCGATTTGGTTGTTTTGCAGGATGTAAGAGATTGGTAATCCTCTAGTTGCAGCGAGGTTCAATGATTCCCACCATTCCCCGGAGGATGAAGAACCTTCACCGATACAAGCGACATGAAATCGCTCAACACCTTGTCGCCATGCAGCTAATGCCATTCCTGTCAAGGTGGCACTTGCTATTGGCAGTGGAGCAGTAGGAGGAAGAACTCCACGATGGAAACAGCCGACATGTAAGTCGCGACCGCCTGCTCCTTCGTGGCCGCCATTCATTCTTGACTGTGATTTACCCAATTGCGCACTCATCACATCTAGTACGCTATCGCCCATAGCCAAGCATAAACCAATATCACGAATCATCGGTGCTACAAAATCGCCATCATATTCGTCATCAACGTCGTGTTGTGGGCGGCGTTCCAATGCGGTTGCTATTGCGACAACGCCTTCTTGCCAGGTTGAGCGAAAGCCCTTACCTCCGAATTTGCCACCGTCAGGAGTAGGGATACCTTCGGTGTGCACAGATTTTAGATGTTCATCAAGTACTCTGGTTCTGGTCATCATCCTCTGCCATTCGAGGCGATGATCGATTTTCACCGCCATATAGTGGGCTAATCGGCGCATACATAGCCGGAGATCTATCAAAAAGCGATCTAACCGTCGCTCGAGATGTTCTTCTACAGAAATACGAGGAATGACTTCGGTATCATCATCTAAATCAACAACCTTTGCTCTAGCGCGCATACCTCTTTGCACTGCATTTGTGAAATCGGTTGAAAACTCGTACCACGAATCTCCATCAAAGGCAGATATGTCACGAATGACATGATCCCAAATCGAAGCGATTAACTGTAATTTGCCATCGTGACGTTCGGCGATATAACGCATAATTTCGATTCGTGCAGCATCTACAGGCAAAGGGTGTTGAAAGGTGAGAGCCGTCATCGGCGCCCAATCTTTGCCATAGATGGTTGGTCGTTGTCCTTGAACCATCCCATTCCACCTTGCCCTTGCGAACGAACACACACTTTCAAGCGTTGGGTGTTACCTATTGCGATTCTTTTCTCATCGACATCTCAGCCTCGTAACAACTGTTGAGGACATGGCCATTGGCGATAGTTATCATCAAACCAATTATCATCGGTATTGCCAACATCCCAAGTGTAATTGCCCAAGATCCAGAATAGTCGAGTACCGGTCCTATTAGCAGAGGTCCGATGATTGTCCCAGCAGCCCAAGCGGTGCCAAATGCGCCGAATGCCAGGCCTGCTGAACCACTTCCATAAGCTTGAGTTGTCGCTGTGTCGATCATTGGGAGCATAGGAACTTGGGTTGCTGCAATGGAAAATTGGAAAGCCGCCAGAATACCTATTATCAACCAAATGGAAGATTTATTTGAAAGATCTGTTGCTACATAACTGCAGGCTAGTAAGGTTATTGTGACGATTATCCAACCGAATATCATGAAACGAACAGGGCCCTTCTTATCGACTTGAATCCCCCAAATCCAACTTCCTAATCCCTGAACTAAAACCATCACTAGAATCACCAAACCAATCATTCCAGAACCCATCCCCAAACCTTCGGCGAGGAATAGAGGTATACCTGCTTCTAAAGCACCGGTTGCTATTGTTGCAAGGGCTATAAGAACACCTAAGCGAAGTAGAATTGGGTTTCGTAAAAAAACTCCAAGCGAAACCCCTCCTTGGGCATTGTTATCGGGTTTACCAGTGATTTTCTTAGCGGCAAAAAAGGCGAAGGGGATGACAAGTGCTGGAACCATTGCGAGAATTATAAAAGCAAATGTTTCACTATACTCAAAGGTCACCCCTCCAAGAACAGGCCCAAGTAGACCTCCTATGACCGCAGTACCGACCAACTTCCCAGATATCTCTCCGAAGTTCAAGGGCCATATCTCACTAGCAGCAGCGAAACCAGCAGTCATTACCGCTGCTCCAGCCAAACCATGCAAGACTCTAGCCAGTGCTAAAAAGTAAAACGCTCCGTCAACCATTTCTGCGGTCGCAACCAGATATAGCAAAGAGGTTAGAGTGAGAAGAATCATCGATGCTAGGATAATCCGTCCTGCGCCAAAACGATCGACAAGGCGACCGGTTTTTGGTCCAAGAAAAAACAACGGTACTGCCCAGAGTGAAACCAATGCAGTAGCTTGGGTATTGGAAAGATCAAATTGTAATTTCCATGATGGAAGAATCGGTACTATGAAGGCATATCCGAGTAGATTAGCTATGAAAGCAGCAGAAAGAGCAAAAAAAACCAAGCGCTTTTCTCTTTCGCTAAGTTTCATTCTTCCTCATCCTCCAACTTTTCAGGTAATGATGTCAGAACATCACTTAGGAACATCGCTGCATCCTCGATCCTTGTCATCAAGGTGAGATCCGTCACATTGCCTGGTTTACCAAGATCCCACATTAATTCATTGACCATGTCACTAGTCAAGCGAATATATTCGACAAGTTCAGGATCAAGACCGATTTTATCACTATCTTCAAGCAAGGCTACTTTCTCTGGTAATTCTTCTAGAATACCAGTCATAGTCTCCTCGACCTCCTCAGCGATTTTCTGGGCTTGGTTCTCCAATACCTCTTCCATTGACTTAGGTGCATCACTGATTAATCGACTCTTTTGACCAGGTAATATTCCCGGAATGATACTAGATTCAGCACTAGATTGATTTTCTACAGATTCGGACTCCTCAACTAATCTGTTCAATGCAACCCTCAGAATGTTAGCCATTAGATTTGGATCGATATTAGTATCGACTTCAATCCCTTCGCTTCTCAATTGTTGAAGAATTTCAGTTATGAAATCTGCATTGATTTTTTCAGGTCCAATTAGACCTTTTAGCATTGGAAGGGCCCAATCTCCGCCTCCCATTACCATCGATACGTCAAACGAACCAGCACCACCGCCTGAGGTTTCGACATCTGCGGGAGGTGGTACGAATTTTTTCTTGCAATGTTTTTCCAATTGCCCCATAAGTTTGGGCATGTCAACCGGTTTGATGATTACCTCATTGATCCCAGCTCTCGCTGCTTGAATCATGTAATCCTGCCCTGAAGTGCGTGAGAGGAGGACTATTCGGCACTTGAATGCGAATTCTGGATCAGCCATCATCCGTTGACTAGAATCAATGGCGTCGCCAGAGGCCCAATCTCCGTCTATTAGCACAACTTCGGGCATGGTTGCTAGGGCGGTTCCTTCGGCTTGACGGAGAGTTCCAGCCCGAGTTACCTCATAGCCTCCACGTTCAAGAGTATTGGCCAGTAAATTGCGTCGGCCCTGATTCTCATCAGCGACGATTATCTTTGCCACGTTGTGCACACCTGCCAGTGACCTTTGAACATTCACCCACCATAGGTGGGTAGAAGTTGCTTTCAACTGCGTATAGTCTTACCCGGCGCGAAACGTTGCCAAGCAACTATCCCACCTGCTAGATTGTAGAGTAATGAACCATCTCTACCAGCTTCCTTCAATAGCATAATTGAAACTTGTGACCTTACTCCAGTGGCGCAATATACTAGAACATCGCTATCAGAAGGTATTTGATCGATTGCGCTTACTACCTCATCGTGAGTTATTCTTAGATTTACACAGTCTATCCGAGAAGTCACGTATTCTCCTTCCGATCTAACGTCGAGGATGAAAGGATTCCAGCCAGTTTCCATTTTCTCTAGAACGCTGGTGGTGTCGACACTCTGAATCATCACTTTCTCTCTGGTATCAACGGGTTCATCAATATTACTAGGTGATTTATTATTCTTAGAATAACTCAATTCACGAAATTCCATTGTTAATGAATCATAGATTAGTAAACGACCTGAGAGGTTTTTGCCGATGCCAAGGATGACTTTTATTGCCTCATTGGCCTGAAGACTACCGACTACGCCAGGTAGGACTCCAAGTACACCAGCTTCTGCACAAGACGGGATTACTCCTGCAGGTGGTGCCTCAGGGAATAAATCACGATATCCCGGCCCGCCATGATAATTGAACAGAGATATATGCCCTTCGAAGCGGAAGATTGAGGCATGTACCCACGGTATTCTAAGACGGCGACAAGCATCGTCGAGTACATACCTGGTTGGAATATTATCACTGCCATCGAGAATAACGTCATGACCAGCAAGTAATTCATCGCAATTTTCAGCATTCAGTCGCTTTTGATGAACCACGACTTCAACATTGGGATCGAGTGCTGCGATACGGTTTTTTGCTGATTCAGTCTTAGGCATCCCAATATCGGCTGTAGAGTGAATTACCTGACGTTGAAGATTGCTTAATTCGACTATATCATCGTCAATAATGGTTAGTTTCCCGATGCCGGCTGCAGCGAGATATAGCAAGGCAGGGCTGCCCAATCCTCCTGCACCAATACAGGCAACACTAGCGGCTGCCAATTTGGTAACCCCTTCAACACCGACCTGTGGCAGACTAAGATGGCGGGCGTGCCTAGTGAAGTCCATTGAATGACCGAGATGGTCATCGCTTTCAATCCCATCGCCTTCAATGGGCATTTTCTTCAAGCCAACGCTCAGCATCTATCGCCGCTTGACAACCCATTCCTGCTGCGGTGATTGCTTGCCGATATCGGCTATCAACGATATCGCCGGCTGCGAATATTCCTGGAATTGAAGTCATTGTATGATCTTTAGCAACGATATATCCTTCAGCATCGGTTTCCACTTGTCCTTCAAGGAAAGCGCTGATCGGCTTATGACCGATAGCGATGAAGGCACCTGTGCAAGCAATCTCTCGTTCTGAGCCGTCACGCGGATCTTCTAGAACCGCTCCTGTCAAACCCTTCTCATCGGAAAGCCAGCGCTTGACTTGGCTGAAAGTTGCAATCTCTATTTTAGGGTGTTCTCTGGCTCTTTCCACCATTACCTTGGATGCTCTGAAGACATCACGGCGATGAACAAGAGTTACTTTGGATGCAAAGCGAGTCAGGAAGGTTGCTTCTTCCATTGCTGAATCACCGCCACCAATGACTAGAACCTCTTCGTCGCGGAAAAACGCACCATCACAAGTTGCACAGGTGCTGATCCCACGACCTTTTTGCTCTTCCTCGCCTTCGACTCCAAGCCAGATGGCTTCCGCCCCAGTGCAGATAATCAGACTGTGAGCTTGGAATTCCTCTCCTTCTACATAGACCTTGAATGGTCGTGAAGACGCATCTATTCTTTCGACATCCTTGTCCTCGACCTCCAAACCAAAACGTTCTGCCTGTTCTCTCAATTCCATCATCATCTCAGGGCCGCCGATCCCTGTGGGGTAACCGGGGAAGTTTTCGATGTCGCTGGTAAGCATCAATTGCCCACCTGACATATAGCCGGCAAACATCAAAGGCTCGAGTAGCGCTCTGGCATTGTATAATCCAGCAGTATATCCTGCTGGACCTGAACCGATGATAATTACATTACGAATATTGTCGCCCATGACTTTTGCAAGGGAATAGCATCCTTGAACATTGTCTCTCAACATTCATCAGTAGTCGATGATTCCACAGGCAACATGGACGTGATTTCACACTGGCTTTGGGGTATGGCATTGACCCGAGGAAAAGTGTCTTGGAAAGTTAGTGGACCGATGGGTGTACTTCCTGACTTACTTGCATTTGTACCTTCAACGATCTATGGTTTGATTTATGGTATTGAGCGAGTTGATGTCGACCAGGCAGTAACTTCTGATTTGCCAGTCGCATGGAGTATCTATCAATGGACTCATTCGTTGATGATTGTTCTAGTGCTATTCCTAACCGCTTGGTATATTCTGAAATCCAAGGAACATGAAAATCCAAAATACATGGCATGGATGTTCGTACTTCCATGGTTTTTCCATATATTATTGGATATTCCAGGTCATACAATAGATTTCTTTCCAACTCCATTCCTTCATCCATTTACAGATTTCATGGTTGATGGAGTAAGATGGAGCGTTTGGTGGTTCTTCTGGCCTCAAGTAATCATACTCGGCACGGTATGGTGGAATATTTTGAAGAATGAAAAGGCTCAGAGAAACGATGCGATTGCAGACACTGCTGCTCTTGCATGAGGCTCAAGTCTTACTTCGATATGATGCGGTTCTGCTCCGGGACCAATGATGCCCAATCCGATTGGTTTGTTGTGTACCAATTGTAATTCAAGTATGGTTTTTATTACTGCATTACCCATTGCTGCGCCATGTTCAGTCTCACCCTTTTCAATTATAGAAAGGCATACAGCGCCATCTATATCATCGTTCACCAACAGTCTATCTAAGGCTAAAGGTATCTCCATAGAGCCGGCTACCCAAACTACTTCGGCGATTTCTAATCCGGTTTTTGTGGCTGAATCCTTAGCGTATTCAAGCATCTTTTCGATTTCTAATTGATGGAATGATCCACAGACAATTGCTATTCGATTCATGATTTTTCCTCCAATATCCTCTCTACTGTTTCAACTATGGTTTGAGTCATACTGTCTATTTCAATATTGACATAATCCCCTTCCAACTTATGGTTTATGGTTGTTAGGCGTAATGTTTCTGGAATGAGATGTAAGGCGAATGACTTCTCGCTAACCTTACCGACTGTCAGTGAGATACCATCGATTGCAATGAAACCCTTTTCCTGGATGAATCGCATTATTTTAGCATCCAATTCGATGTCGAGGTCATGGTGGTTTTGACCTTTCTGTCTTCGAATAATCTTTCCTTTGCCCATGATATGACCGCTCAAGAGATGACCGCCTAATTCATCACCCATGCGCAATGCTCGTTCGACATTTACTTCTTCACCAGTTGTCAAATTACCTAATGTGGTTAGGGATAAGGTCTCAGGAATGACATCGAATGATACAGATGTGCCATTGATCTCAACTGCTGTCAGGCAAACTCCATCTATGGCAACACTAGCCCCTATAGCCAAATCGTCTGCAGAAGGAAGTTCGATACAAAGGCGGGTTGTCGAATCACCTTTGATGTCAATAATACGCCCCAAACCCTCGACGATTCCAGTAAACATCAGGCATCATCCTCGTCTTTTGAAGATGCTGCCAATTCTAGAATCCTAGCTATTATTTTGCGGGTGCCGTCGAGATCTTCGGTCAAACCTGCAACCCTTGTCACAGTAACGTGGCCCCAGCCACATTCATCCAATTTTAATTTGATTCGTTCCTCGGCGTGTTCCTGGTCATAACCCAGAGCGATGATTTCTGGATTGACCTTTGGTAAAATATCGAATATAGGAAAGCCGGGGGGATTACCGATGAAAACCTCATCCACTGGTTTGAGCCCTTCGACCATTCTCTTACGTAGATCTTGATTGGTCACCGGTTCATGTTTGCGTTCACGTACAGTCTCATCGTGAGCGATTACCACTACGAGGTGATCACCAAGGGCTCTAGCTTGTTCCAGATAATGCAAATGCCCAGCATGAAGTAAATCAAATACTCCAACTGCCATCACTCTAGACATTGTTTCACCTTTCTATTCACTCTTCAAGTTCTAATGCTGCAATCAATTCGGAACCGGTCAAAAATGGAATGTTACGGCCAGCAGCCCATATGCGGGCATCATCGACAGAAAGTGCCGCATCCCCATCGGGTTGTAACATCTCAGCACCAATAACAACAGGGGTCATTTTAGCCAACCGTGCTAATCCAACCGCTAATTCGGTATGCCCTTGCCGTGAATTAAGTCCACCTGTTGCTTCACGGCAGACTGGGATGTGTCCTGGAGTGCGAAACTCTAGACCTAAAGCCGTTAGCGATTCCTCTGTTGAAGCTGTAGATAATTCAGCATATAGTTCGGCGAAACGGCGGGTGGTCAAAGCTCGGTCCCTATCGGTAATCCCGGTGAAGGTTTCACGGTGGTTTATCGAGAGTGTAAAGGCTGAACGTGAATCGTATTGAAGATCGTTGGTTTGTAATACTGATAAAACCGGATGTTCCTCGACCAATTTTTTATTCATGTATATGTCCTGCAAGAAAGGCAAGTCAAACTTCTCCCCAACTTCATCTCCTATTGCGAGGAAGAGAAGGCCACCACAATCCTGACGAAGTTGGCGCATTGTCGCGGGAATTGCGGCTTGCGCAGGGAAAAGTAAGTCGGTTTCGCCTTCTCGATTCTCTGCATCGAAGAGACAAACGGGGTCTCCGCGCACAAAAGCGGCAACTGCGGCACTCACATGGCTCTCCATGGCACGGCGTAAGGGTCATATTTGAAGAAGCAATCCCTTCCAAATCCCATATTGAAATTAACATTTGACGGAAAGCAATTAACTTGGGACACCACTTGGCCTGCACTTGTCGGGGTGGGATGAGTGTCTGTGAAGATTGGTCCGGCGGGGGTTCCGCTATCATGTAAAGGTAGAACTATCGTCGAAGGAATGGACGATATTATCTCCCTAGGTTTGGAAACTATGGAAGTGCAAACCGTGCGCATGGTCGCACCAAATCACTTCGAACAATACTGGCAAGCCGGTGTCCTCGCAAATAAGACAGATTTCGAAATGAACCTTCACGGGCCATATTATTCTGAACTTCTCGGTAACCGCGTCGAGAGAAATCGAAGCCTAACTAAAGTCGAGGCGGCGATGCAAGCGGCTAAGACGATCAATGCTCGCCATCTGACCCTTCACGTTGGTCATTATGG
>Ga0114994_10000850_pt1 | contig 21265 bp, 17 predicted proteins | sample ArcticOcean_MG_C_9_FD_87043 | JGI IMG/M metagenome (GOLD analysis project Ga0114994, IMG submission 87043) | Marine microbial communities from western Arctic Ocean - ArcticOcean_MG_CB2_152 | ecosystem: Environmental > Aquatic > Marine > Oceanic | place: Arctic Ocean: Canada Basin | collected...
AGTAATGGGTTCTGTAGGGGTGTAACCTAATGCAGCAACAGAGCTAACGTATATGAGGTCCGTTACTCCCTGGTCGAGCATTGTGTTAACGACATTAGCTGTCCCCCCTACATTCACTTCCATCATCAATGCTTCATCAGATGGATGAAAAGACACCACGGCCGCCACATGAAATACCGTTTTACATCCGCGTATTCCACCTTCTAGGCTGTGTAAGTCGGTTACGTCACCCTCAGCCCAACACAGTTCGGATTCCACGGGGTTGAGCCCTCTTTGCTTTAGGAAATTCATGACGCTTTCAACGTCTGATCCCTCACGCCTTAGGGCTTTTACAGATTTACCCGACTCTAGGAGTTGGGCTAATACTTCACGTCCTACAATTCCTGTTGCTCCTGTTATAAAATCCATGACCCAAAGGTAATTATCTTTGAGAGCGATGAAACCCTCAGAACATCTTTCTAATTTACTCTCTAGACTACCTAGCGAGCCAGGTGTGTATAAGCATTTCAACGATGATGGACAGATAATTTATGTGGGTAAGGCGAAAAACCTGAAGAAGAGAGTCAGTAGTTATTTCAACCGCAAGAAGTACGAAAATCGCAAAACCAGAATTCTCGTTGGAAAAATCCGGGACATAGAGTGGATGGTTACCCCAACGGAACAAGACGCACTGCTTCTTGAAAGCACTTTGATTAAAGAGCACAAGCCTATTTACAATATCCTGTTGAAGGATGATAAAACATTTCCGTTTTTGGTCTTGAAAAAAGAACCATTCCCACGGGTGTTTCCTACGAGGCAAACCAAAGCGGGAGACGGTGAATATTTTGGGCCCTTCACCAGTATTCGAAGTATGTACACGGTTCTCGATTTATGTAAAGAGCTATACCCCATCAGGACCTGTTCGTTGAATTTGTCTAAGAAAAATATCGACTCGGGGAAATTCAGGGTGTGTTTAGAGTATCACGTTGGAAATTGTCTAGGGCCGTGTGTGGGCAAGCAGTCGGAGGAGAGTTACGAGGAGAGTATAAGCTCGATACGCCACGTATTGAAGGGCAATCTTGGCGATGTCAAAGAGGCTTTGAAAAAGAGCATGAAGGAGGCCGTTGCGGATCTTGCTTTCGAAAAGGCAGAAGGGCTAAAGTCAAAGCTTAAAAGCCTTGAAAAATACCAAGCGAAAAGTACCGTAGTGCATCCATTAATTGATAATGTAGATGTCTTCACCATATCCTCCGATTCAAGTTGCGGATATATCAACTGCATGCATATTGTTTCCGGAGCAGTCGTTAAGGGTCGAACATTCGAAGTGAAAAAACGACTTGACGAGTCAGACGTAGCATTAATGCATGCCGCAATTCCATTCATTCGGGATGAAATAGGCTCTTCAAGCCCAGACATCTATACTTCTATGAAAGTAGCGATTAAGATGGAAGGTGTGAGGTTTTATATGCCGATAAAGGGCGATAAAAAACGACTCGTGGATATGTCCCAGAAGAATGCATTTTTATTCATGAAGGATAGGCAGAAGAAACAAGAACAGTTAGATCCTGAAGCTGCAACTTCACGACTAATGCAAACAATGAAGGCTGACTTAAAGATGAGGCACGAGCCTAGGCATATTGAGTGTTTCGACAACTCGAACATACAGGGAACGAGCCCTACATCAGCGTGTGTGGTGTTCAGAAACGGAAAGCCGGCAAAGCGGGATTACAGAAATTTCAATGTGAGAACCGTGGAGGGGCCAGATGATTTCGAGAGCATGAAAGAAGCCGTTTACAGACGTTATCGACGACTTCTTGAAGACGGGGATGCCCTGCCTCAGTTATTGGTAATTGATGGGGGCAAAGGACAGGTAAGTCACGCTATGGAGGCCTTAGAGGAATTAGATATCGCTAGAGATATTAAGGTGGTGGGAATAGCGAAGCGACTCGAGGAGCTTTTTTTTGCTGGAGATTCCACGCCGTACTATTTAGATAAAAGATCCCAGACCTTAAAGGTCATTCAGCAAATGAGAAATGAGGCACATCGATTTTCTTTAGCACATCACAGGAAAAGGCGCAGCAAGAAGTCACTTCACTCTGTATTAGATGAAATTAAGGGAGTGGGGCCTGCGTCTAAGGAAAAGTTATTGACGCATTTCGGCTCGGTAGATGGGGTTAAAAAGGCAAGTACTCAAGAGCTCGTTAATATTGTGGGAGAGGGGTTGGCTAAAGTAATCCGGACGTTTTTCGATCTACCAATTGAACCTACGGCCTAGGGAAGGGCCTCCTGCTTCTCGATAAGAACATACGATTTCGTCAACAATTTCAGCGGCTGGTTTTATATCGGAGAGCAGTGATGCGATTTGGCCTATCTCTAACTCACCCTCATCTAAATCTCCTTCAAACATCCCTTTTTTCGCTCTTCCTCTACCTAAAATTTGCGAAAGCTCTTCTGGCGTAGCACCCGATTGAGATGCCTCCACGAGCTTCTTATAAAGCGGGTTATGCATCATCCTAACGGGTGTAGCTCCTTTAGCGTTAGGGTTGTGGCTCCTTCCCCTGCGGCAACTACAGCATCTTTAAAGGCAATATGAGCAGACGATTCATCCGTGGTTACGAAACGAGAGCCTAGTTGGGCGCCTTCCGCACCTAGTATCATGGCCGCTAGTACCGATTTCCCGTCGTGAAGGCCTCCTGCGGCTATTACTGGAATGTTACAAACAGAGGCCACTGAAGGTATGAGGCACATAGTGGTGGTTTCCTCTCTACCATTATGTCCTCCTGCTTCAAATCCTTCTGCTACTACAGCATCAACGCCTGCTAGTTCGGACTTGAGCGCGAAAGTTGCGCTAGATATAACATGTACGACTTTAATGCCGTGAGATTGAAGGTGAGAAGTCCATTTTTTAGGGCTGCCTGCGCTCGTAAATACTATTGTCACACCAAGCTCAACTATCGAGGCCATGTGCTCCTCTACGGCTGGGTATAGTAGCGGAATGTTGACTGCAAAGGGCTTTGAGGTGGCGGCTTTGCACTTCTTGATTTGGTCTCTAAGAACCTCTGGATACATACTTCCGGCGCCTATAATCCCTAGTCCTCCAGCGTTACTCACGGCTGATGCTAGCTCCCACCCCGCACACCAAACCATCCCTCCCTGAATAATGGGGTATTGTATTCCGAAAAGCTCGGTGATACGGTTCGTTTGGTTCTTATCGGCTGCCATCTGTGATGTGTTACTATTCGCCTTTAAGTGCGTCCCAGCCTTGGGCTTTGAGCTCAACGTCGAGTCCGTTTTTTGTTACCATTATCTTCTCTTCAGGATTGTCTGTCATATGACCGATAACGCTGAGTTTTGGGTGGTTTCTCATCTTCTCGAAGTCTTCTTGAGAGACTGTGAAAAGCAGTTCGTAATCCTCACCTCCACTGAGCATACAAACCGTAGGGTCGAGGTTAAAAGCGAGTGCTGTATCGTAGGTTTTAGCATCGATGGGAAGTTTATCTTCGTAAAGGCGAATACCCAGGCCACTTGCTGCCATAAGATGGAAGCATTCTGAGGCCAAACCGTCCGACACGTCTATCATGCTCGTGGGTTTAATCTTTAAATCTTTCAGCTCCCTAATAATATCTGTCCTCGCCTCTGGCTTTAGCTGACGCTCTATAATGTATGCGTGATCTTCAAGCTCTGGCTGTGCCGTAGGGGCTTCTTTAAATACCGTCTTTTCTCGCTCTAGAACCTGTAGCCCCATGTATGCAGACCCTAGCTCGCCGGTCACGACAACTAAATCTCCTGCGCTAGCTCCCGCCCTTGTGACTATATCCTCTGATGCTGCAAGGCCCATAGCGGTGATGCTCAACGTAAGCCCAGAAGGGCTAGATGTCGTATCGCCACCCACGAGATCCACTTCGTAAAGCTCACAAGCCATCTTTATCCCAGCGTATAGCTCCTCTAAAGCTTCTACAGAGAAGCGGTTTGAAATGCCTAGGCCTATCACGATTTGGGTCGGCAGAGCGTTCATTGCGCACACGTCGGAGAGGTTAGCGATTACGGCTTTGTAGCCTAGGTGTTTTAGCGGAACGTAGCTCAAATCGAAATGAACTCCTTCTACGAGCATGTCAGTTGTCACAAGAACTCTTTTTCCAAGAGGGTCTATTACAGCAGCGTCATCCCCTACACCTAGAAGTGTGGAGAGTTGAGTTTTTTTAAGGTCTTTTGTAAGCCTACTGATAAGCCCGAACTCCCCTAGATCTTTTATCTCTGTTCTTTCCATTTTATTCTTCGTCTCTTACGTCACAAATCGTTCCTTCGAAGTGAAGGTCAAGGTCGGCAAATGGATGATTAAAGTCCATCTCTACCTCCTCGTCAAATACCTCTAAAATCAATCCTAACACCTCATTGCCGTCTTCGTCGCCCATTGGAACCACTTCCCCAGCTCGAACAGATTCACTATCAAATTTCCCGTTCACTTCAAACACGCTTCTAGGTATCATCACTATCGCGTCATCTGTCATCTTCCCATAGGCTTCATCACATGGAATCACGAAATCAAACGGCTCGCCTGGCTTCAGTCCTTCTAGCGCTTTTTCAAAGGCATCAAGCACCTCTCCTGCGCCTACGGTAAACCCGAAAGCTTGTTCCGCAGGACAATCCTCTATTACCTCTCCACCATCAATGGCTTCACTCAATACATACTCGATTTCCACAAAACGCCCTTGTGCTACAGATTGATTTTTCATAGTGCAAAGGTCAGTCGTACTTTGCGCTTATGCAACGAATTAAGACTGGATTATGGTTTTTAATGTTTTGTGGCCTCATCGCTAGCTCTTCAGCCCAAACCACATCAACCCACAATGTCCCTAACCTAAAGGAATACACATCATCCAAGCGCACTTTTACGCCCATAGGGTGTCGGGGAATAGACCTCCCCTGCTTCGAACACGTTCCACTTATAACTAATCAACGAGTCGTTCAAGCTAATTACGATATGACCGCATCTATCGCTCGAGGAGACACCTTCGATATCGTCCACTACGATATGGACCTTGATTTAACGGAGTACAACCTTCAACAAATGACCGCTCATGCTGGCATAAACCTTACTGTACTTCAGAACGGGGCTAGTAATGTGAGTTTTGACTTGGTGGAGCTTAATGTTGATTCCGTATTCATGGACGGCGTGGCGGTAGATTTTTCTCATGAAGAGGAATTACTGGTAGTACCTGCAGCTGAGGGAGCGTTTTTCGAGGGGGATTCCCACGTAATCGACGTGTACTATCACGGGCACCCCGGTTCAGACCCGTATTGGGGTGGTGTCTATTTCGCAAGTAATTACATTTATCACATGGGTATAGGTCTCACGAGTATCCCTCCTAACTACGGTAGGGTTTGGCACCCATGCTTCGACAACTTCGTAGAAAGAGCAACCTACACCTGGAATGTGAAGAGCGCGGGAGGCAGGAAGGCACACCTTCAAGGCACTTTTCTAGGCGAAACCTTCGAAGACGGAGACACGCTATCAAGGAGTTTCACGCTACAACATCCCATTACCACGCACCAAGCCGCTTTTGCCGTTTCTAATTACGTCGACAGTAATTATATTCACGTTGGGGCATACGGTGACGTGCCTGTACGCCTAACCGCAAAGCCCGAGGACATTAGTCAGATGGTGAATAAATTCGCAAACCTCGGATACGCAATCGATGCGCTAGAATACTGGTGGGGGCCATATGCGTGGGAGCGAGTGGGGTATATTCTAACAACTCAAGGCGCCCTTGAGATTCCCACCAATACTGCCTATCCTAGGTCTATGATAGAGGAAAGTCTGTACGCAAATAGCGACCTTCTTTCTCATGAACTGGGACATCAATGGTGGGGAAATATAGTTGCACCATTCATTCATAATCATATGTGGATTAAGGAGGGTGCAGCTGAGTATTCAAGCCATCTCTATATTGAGTGGAAAGACGGGCATGAAGATTTTGTGAGCCTTGTCAAGGATAATCAGCAATTTGTGCTGGAGGAATGTCATGTGCAGGACGAGGGATTTCATCCTATGTCTCCAATGCCGGACGATCATATCTACGGAAGGCATACCTACTACAAGGGGGCGTCTATTCATCATAATTTGAGGGCCTATTTAGGTGACGATCTTTATCGAGAAGCCTGTCAAGCAGCTATATCAACGAATTTCGACAGTCACATGGACCCCGAAGGGTTTATCGAAGTGCTCGAACAGTTTACTGGGGTTGACCTAGACCCATATTTCGACGCTCAAATTTTCCAACCTGGATTCTCAACTTGGCTCATCGACTCAACTACGACTATAGGTAATTCTACGAGTGGCTTTGAAACTCATCTTTACTTGAACCAAAAGCTCCGCGCCTGCTCATCCTTTCATGAAAACGAACCTCTAGACGTTTCACTGTGGGGTGCTGAATGGGGCACTACAATTCACCCCATACGGGTGGGTGGTGAGTGGGATGAGGCTACTATCTACCACGAAGAGCCTTTCGTGCTTATAGCCCTAAATGCAGACGGAAAACTTAACCAAGGTCGACTAGATCACACTGTTGCCATTACAGAAACAACGGGGCTTTCATCACTTCCGTGGGTTGAATTACGATTGGGTTGTGATGAAATTACCGATAGTGTCTTGGTTCGTGTTGAGCACCATTGGGCGGCACCTGATGCCGAGCCATTAGCTTTCTATTTTGATGAGATCAGCGCGTCTCATTTTTGGACTATTGACGGAACATGGGAGGATGGTATTGAAGGTACAGATGACCTGGTGCTAGACGCCCGATTCAGTTATGTCGGAAGTAATAACGAGGGGCTGGATTACGATCTTTACAACGGCGGCGAGCTGGGCGCTTTCCTCGCGTGGCGACCTAGCTCTGATGCTACATGGGAGCAATACCCTGACTATACCTGGCAGGCAGGCTCTCTAGAAAACGGCAACGGTGTGTTCAAGGTCAGTGTTCTTAGAAAAGGCCAGTACGCTTTCGCGCTTGGCGATGTGTTGCTAAATATTTCTGATGCCGAGTTAACTGATGAGATCTCTGGAATGCTCACATACCCCTCTCCCACCGATTCAGAATTAAACATCGTTAACCCTTCAACTGAAGGCAAATGCACTGTTAATATCTACGACATAAATGGACGGTTAGTTATGGCTAAGACTCTCTTTTCCGAGAGTGCAGCAATAGACGTTAGCTCTTGGAAAGCCGGGGTGTATTCAGCTGTCTTCTCGACTAATGAAGCCGAAGTAATCGTATCACGATTTACAGTAAAGTAGAAGCCTTCGTGTTAATTCTTGCTGACTTGACTATACCCGCAACTTCTCGCATATAATCTCGTTTATCAAAATACGGCGCGTAAGTATAGCCCTCGACAGTGATTAACATCGACGACTCGGGATCGTGAATGGTAATGCTGTAAAAGGGCCCTCCCATCCAGTCATTTTCCATTCTCCAAAGCCCTCGAATCTCAGCTGCGAATTTCCCCTGATAAGGAATTTCATCGTAGGACGGAATCATGCCCCTCTCAATCACCATATAGCTACCCTCAGTTGGGCCGCTAACAAATTCCGCCGTCAACTTATCCCTCCTTTCTAATAAATAATCTAGAGAAAACTGATGAGGGCCTAAGTACGGCTCCATGTGAATAAAAAACCCTTGTTGAACGTCGTGATTGTTGCTGCCCTTAAGCCTAGTCATCTGCCTGTCTATCCAAGTGAAAGTTGAATCAACTCTTACAGGATAGCAACCTTTGGGGATATTCATCTCGACGCCTAGCTCCTCTAGAACACGTTCTTCTAATGCTTCATCTACGGAAAGAGATGATATATAACCCGACCTTTTCACCTCCATATCATCAAGTAGGCTGACCATCTCTAGCTGCCTCTCAGCAAGCTTTTTCGCTAGTCCGCTAAAAGTTCTAGCCTTGCCTTCGATGAAGATTTGACCCATGGAATATCTGTTCTTATAAAACTTTACGCTAGGCTCCTGCGTATCAATTCTATCAGCTATTTCAAGAAAAATAATGTTGCGGTGGGGCTTCCAAAACTTATTGAAATCCACTTTCGTTTTTTGGACCAAATCAAACATCGGCTCAAAAGTTTCCATATGCATTTGGGGTAACACATGGTAGGGCTTCATCAACGCGTCGCGCAAGGTATCACCCACTTCGCTGTTCCAAATAGCATCAGTACAGACGATCAGAATCTCTCCGCGCGGCCCTACAATACTCGGTAAAGGCGCCCTCGCTCCTTCCTGGCTACCACAGCTTTCAACTAGCAACAGGCCACAAATAACTATCATAAAAACTCCGACCTTCTTCATCAGAGTTTACTTGGGTCTCCGTGAATAATGAGGCGTTGTCCTATCCTTATTGTGGTGCCCGTCAGCGCGTTCCACTCCTGCAAGTGTTTTACTGAAACGCCGTGTGTCTCTGCAATAATGCCTAACACGTCCCCCGATTTTACTTTATAGTAAATCGCTTCCGGCGCGTATTTAATTACAGGTGTCAAATCTGGATTAATCGTTTTCATGCTATCCTCCATTACTAAAAAGAGGGGGATCTTTGTCTTAGGTATTGTTAAAGCCCAAACCTCTCCCGGCCCGGGAACTATTTTCTTCCTAAACATAGGATTTAAGATTGTTACCTGCTCAACCGACATGTCTGTAAGTGCTGCTATTTGATCGAATCTCAGCGGTCCTTCTACGTGTACTGTATCGTTTTCAGCATATCCTGGCATTATCCTCCTTGGAGTTATCCCATACTCTGCGTGGTACTCCATCAAGTACACTACGGCAAGGAAATTAGGCACGTAATTTCTGGTTTCTTTCGGTAAGAAAGGTCTCACTTCCCAGTAGTTTTTCTTCCCACTTCGTCGAATCGCTTTATTCACATTCCCTGACCCTGCGTTGTATGCCGCTAAAGCCAAATACCAATCTCCGTAACGCTTATAGAGTCTGTTCAAGTGATTACACGCCGCCTCTGTACAACGCCTCGGGTCTTTTCGTTCGTCTATATAACTGTCAATCCTAAGACCTTCCGCTTTTGCCGTATAGTACATAAATTGCCAAAGACCTCTCGCTCCAGCAGGTGATCTAGCCTCGGGGTTAAGCCCGCTTTCTACAACGGTGAGATATTTCAGCTCCAAGGGCAGACCCTCTCTATCGAGTATTTCTTCAAATAAAGGAAAGAACTGAGGAGCTCTTCCTAGCATTGTTCCCAGCCCTACTTTTCTTCTGCTTATATAAAGAGCGATGCGGCTATGCGCAACTGGGTTCCATCTTAAGTCTAGACCGGAAGTCCTGTCAAGTATAGCTAAGCGTGATTTTATTATCGCGGTATCAAGCTCAGTATCTGGTTCTCCTAGTAGATTCCAAAGCGACGTGTCAGAACTAACACAGCTTGATTGTTCACACCACTGCAACCACTCTTCTTCCCAGGAAAATAAGTTAGTTGTGGAGTCGATAAAAATGTCCGTAACAGAATCGATAACAGCATCTGCAACTAATAAATCAATAGGTAAGACTATCTCTTTCGTGTCAGATAGAGTGTCCACATTTAGGGAGTCTGATTGCGCAAGGATAACACTCCCTGAAAGAAAGCTGATTAATACAAGTAGTAGCCCTCGGCTCACTTGTCTTCTTTCTCTTTAGTCTTATCTTCTTTAGTCGCATCTTTGAACTCCTTCATGCCCTGGCCTAGACCACGCATAAGTTCGGGGACTTTTTTTCCTCCAAATAGAAGAAGGACAACAAGGGCAATCAATACAAGTCCTCCGACGCCGATGTTTGGGAGGAATAGAATATGTTTTGAAATGAAAATCTCTAATAACATGACTTCTTTGTTTGATGCGAAGTTCCGAAATCAAAGTCAAACATCAACACTAAACCCTAAAGTTTCTATAATCTCGAGTTATCAATAAGCCTCACACCCTCAATTTCAGCCGCAACAATTATATGGGTCCAGCTTGCAGGGCTGTCACTTGGGCTAAAAGTATTCTCGTTAACCCCGTTAATGTACTCGAGCTTCACGTGTGTGGAGTCAGAAAGGATTTTTCGTGCCTCATTTAATGATTCTTCTGTAGATAAACCCGCATTAATCTTTGTCGATGCTTGAAATAATGCCTGAGATAATAGCAATGCGGTTTTAATGCCCTTTTTTGAGAGCCTAGAGTTTCTAGAGCTCAGGGCAAGACCGTTCTCATCTCTAATGATCTCACAAGAAACAATATCCGCTTTATAGAGTCCCTCATCGACAACTCGTCTTACGACGGCAATTTGTTGAAGGTCTTTCTCTCCGAAATACGCTTTATCGGGGTCAACTATTTGAAAAAGCCGGTCAACTACTGCTATAACCCCGTCGAAGTGTCCAGGCCTAAAGTCTCCCTCGAAGGCGTTTGTAAGTGCTCCCCAGTTTTTCGAGTCCGCCTTCGGGTCTCCTTCGTAAACTTCCTCGGCTGTCGGCGCGAATATCAAGTCTGCTCCAGCTTCATTTGCAATCACAGCGTCTTCTTCTAAAGTGTTGGGGTAATTAATAAAATCTGTTGAGTCCCCGAACTGTGTCGGATTTACCAATATGCTAATCACAACAAAATCACAGTCTTTAGCCGCTTTTTTAATTAATGAAGCATGACCATCATGCAGCGCTCCCATGGTGGGGATAAAAGCCACTAGACCTTTTTTTGTCTCTTGTTTTTCTTTTATCCAACATCTAAGGCCGGCTTTCGTGCTGATTATTTTCATTTATTGGCTACTCTAGCGGTCGCAAACGCTTGGTGGGCTTGGATTTGGGTGTAAAATTAACTATATTTGTCGTTCGACCAACCTGAACAAAGAAAGTTTATGAGCAAAGCTAGAATCCTGTACGTTTCCCAACACTTAGTTCCTTTTCTTCCTGAAACTCCTATGAGTTCTATCTCTCGACACCTCCCACAAGGGGCGTACGACAAGGGTAGAGAGATCAGAGTGTTTATGCCCCGCTTTGGAAAAATCAATGAACGCCGCCATCAGCTTCACGAGGTCATTCGCCTTTCCGGGATGAACTTAAATATCGATGATGACGATCACCCATTAATTATTAAAGTTGCCTCTATCCCTACGGCTAGGATGCAGGTGTACTTCATAGATAACGACGACTTATTCAAGCGCAAGGCTGTTTTATATGACGCTAATGATGAGCTGTTCGAGGATAGTGACGTAAGAGCCATATTCTTCGTAAGAGGTGTTCTTGAAACCGTCAGAAAGCTAGGATGGGCACCAGATGTAATTCATTGTCATGGATGGATGGCTAACCTGCTACCCTTATATCTCAAAGAAAATTATGCCGACGATCCTTATTTTTCAAATAGCAAAGTGGTTTGTAGCATCTACGATGAAGGCTTTGATGGGTCTTTAGACGAGCGTATGTCTGAGAAGATCGTTTTAGACGGAATCGACTCTGCTAAGGCGTCTGTGCTTAAAGACCCTACATTCAACAACATGAACGCCATTGCTATTGAGAATGCTGACGCTTTAATTGTAGCGTCAGATGAGCTTGAGGATGAGACTCTAGAAAAGATTAAGTCGGCAGGCGTCCCTACGTTAAACTTCCCAGGCGAGACTGGATACTTAGCAAGCATTAACTCTTTTTACGACGAAGTTCTAGGCGTAGAAGAGAGTTCTGAGGCAGAATAAAGATAACTTTGCCACTCATGACGCACTCATCTAAAGGCCTTGCTTCCCTTGTTGTTTTTTTCCTTGTCGTTGTCGCGGCTTTGTCCGGTTGTAAGAAGCCCGATTCGTCTATAGGCCTAGGTCTACAACCAGAGTCAGACATGCTTGCATTATTCACTGACGATGCCGACTCACCACTCGTGACAGTTAGGCTCGTGACAGTTAGAGAGGATAGTTTAGCTACTGATGAATTAAGCACCGGTGTTTTAGGACGTGTTTACCACCCGAGGTTTGGGCTCATGACGGCTAGCTTCGTGACTCAACTTAGATTGAACGCTCCGAACATCAACTTTGGCGAAAACGCCGTCGCTGATAGTATGTACTTGACTTTAAAAATGACTGGTGATGCGTATGGCTCCCTTACGCCGCATAGCATTATGGTAACTCAACTGACTGACACGCTGGTTCTAGACTCAACTTATTACTCCAACTACATTCCGGAAACGGCTCACATAAACCTTTTAGACCCTTCACAGCCGCAAGTTTCTTTGAACCCCGCAACAGACGTTATTATTGGAGAAGACAATGTTACTTCTCAGGTAAGGTTAAAGATGTCTAATGATTTTGCCCAAACCTTACTTAATCAAGACACCACCACATTCTCCAGCAACGAAGATTGGTTAAAGTATTTTCCTGGCGTTCACATCTCATCAATGTCTGGCCAAGGGGCAACTGGGATAGATATATCCTCTGGACTAAGCACCATGAGGCTGCATTACCATAACGATACTGACACGTCTTTTTATGACTTTGTTATCAGCCCGCTAAGCGCTAGGGTTAATCTGTTCTCCCAAGAATTCGATGGCGCTTTATCTGAATTAAACAGCCCAGAAACTGACACTTCATTTGTAGCCGGTGATGAGTTGCTATACGTTATGTCCGGATCTGGGGTAAAAATGGAAATGTATATCGATGGGCTTGATGCATTAAATGATTCCTTAGGGCCAGAAAGAGCCGTTCTGAAAGCAGAACTAATTCTTCATGTCGATGAGCACTTCTACAGCAAAAGATACCCTGCGCCCGAACAACTCTTTATCTTGACAGAAGATGAAGATGGGGAGCCCGTCTCAACACCAGATCAGTATGTATCGAGTAATCATATTGGTGGCGTTTTCAATCCCGAAACCATGGAATACCGGTTTAATATTAGTAGAACCGTTCAACACCTTCTTAATAGAGAAAGCGATTACGACTACGGTTACGGCAATTTTTCTCCCGACAGAGACGTACCTCCGTTGCACATCGTTTCAACCAGAGCGGGCATTTCTATCCAAGGTGTAGTTATTAGGGGTAGCGGTGTTGATGAGAATCACGCTAGACTTGTGGTGACGTGCAGTCACTAATCTAACTTCGCAATATGTGTGGAATTGTAGCATATGTGGGACCCAAACCCGCCTTCCCTATCGTAATTGATGGGCTTAAGCGCCTAGAATACAGGGGCTACGACAGTGCGGGAATTGCAACTATTGAACGCGATGGAGAGCTTGTTGTTAAAAAGCGCAAGGGAAAAGTTACAGACTTGCTTGCACATCTTGGTGATGAAAAGCTAAAGGGAACGATAGCGATAGGTCACACTCGCTGGGCTACTCACGGGCCACCTAACGACATAAATGCCCACCCTCATCGCGGCAGCTCAAGTCGGCTAGCTCTAATTCATAACGGAATTATTGAAAACTACATGGCCCTCAAAGAGGCATTAAATCATAGGGGGCATAGTTTATTAAGCGACACAGATTCCGAGGTTCTCGCTCATTTAATTGAAGAGGTTATGGTTACCTCTGACTTAGGTCTTTTTGACGCCGTAAGAGCGGCTCTGAGCCAGGTAGTGGGTGCTTATGCTATAGTCGTAATCGACAAAGAAAACCCTACCCGCCTAATTGCAGCTCGTAAATCAAGTCCTCTTGTCATAGGTGTTGGAGCAGACGGAGCTTTCTATATCGCATCTGACGCCACCCCTATTATCAGCTTCACGAAAAACGTTGTATACCTCGAGGATGAAGAGGTTGCATGCCTAGACCTAGACTCGGGTCTCAGAATTAGAACTATCTCAAACGATAGCATTACGCCCGAGGTACACGCGCTAGAAATGGAGCTCGAATCCATAGAGAAGGCTGGTTACGATCACTTCATGCTCAAAGAAATCTTCGAGCAACCTAAATCCATTAGAGATTCTATTCGTGGCCGAATAAACCCCCAGCTCGGCGAGGTGAAAATGGCAGGGATAGATGACCACTGGGAGCACTGGGAAAATGCATCTCGTATTATCATCTTGGCGTGCGGAACCTCTTGGCATGCCGGGTTAGTTGCAGAATATCTCCTTGAAGAATATACCCGAATCCCGGTTGAAGTAGAGTACGCCTCAGAGTTCCGATACAGAAACCCCATCATTAGACCAGACGATGTAATAATAGCAATCTCTCAAAGTGGAGAAACCGCTGACACTCTCGCGGCTATTAAAACCGCCAAAGAAGCTGGTGCCCACGTATTCGGGGTTTGTAATGTCGTGGGGTCGAGCATCGCCCGCGAAACGGACAGTGGCGCTTACACTCATGCTGGACCTGAAATCGGTGTCGCTTCGACAAAGGCTTTCACATCACAGCTTGCCGTTCTTACGATGATGGCTTTGCATATAGGGCATAAAAAAGGGGGCCTTAAAACTGATCGATTTAACCGATTATTAGCCGAGCTGAGTAACATACCCGAGCTTGTAGAAAAAGTTCTTCAGCAGTCAGAATTAATTTATTCTATTGCAGAAAAATTTGCGAAAGCAGAAAACGCACTTTATCTCGGAAGAGGATACCAATTCCCTGTAGCACTAGAGGGAGCCTTAAAGCTGAAAGAAATCAGCTATATCCATGCCGAAGGATACCCAGCAGCGGAGATGAAGCATGGCCCTATCGCTCTAATCGACGACAACCTTCCGGTTATTTTCATAGCCCCAATGGATGAGGTGTATGAAAAGGTCGTAAGCAACATTCAAGAGGTGAAGGCTCGTGGCGGGAGGTTAATTGCTATCGTTACAGAGGGTGATAAGGAAGTGGCTCGTCTTGCTGACCATGTAATTGAAATACCCAAGTGCGATGATTCGCTCGCTCCTCTTTTAAGTGTGATTCCGTTACAGCTTCTCAGTTATAAAATAGCTGTCTTACGCAATTGCAACGTCGATCAGCCTCGCAATCTAGCAAAGTCAGTAACAGTGGAGTAGCTTTAGAAGCCGTTTTGGTCTAAAAAACAGCTTTAACATACCATCTTACTAATAGTGAATTTCCATTCTCGTCTTCAATCATAGTTTTGACCTCTTTATGTTTTATGTCAAATAGGTAATGATATTCATTACCTACATCACTTATGACATTATATCTAAATAGACCATCTTCACCAGATACTTTTTCTTTTATATAATACGTGGATTTCATTTCAGATGTAGTGTGGACAAACATTGTTTCGTCCTCATTCATTTCAAATAAACAATTGTTTTCGAAAGGATCACAATCCATCTCCCACGCTTCAGTCACTTCATTCCAGGCACAATACTCTTTCAAGTTACAGCTTAAAAATGTTTGACCAAACAAAATAGTTGGCATAACAATCATTGATAATAAAATGGATTTTCTCATAATTAAAATTTTGTATTGTTCCTTGTTATAAAGTGTAATGTATTGCTTAATTGAGCTTTAATGATATAATCTTCAACTTTAATGATACAATTAATGACGCTGAGCTTTATATGTCAAATTAATTTTTCGATAACTATTCTGTCACAGTAAAGTAGCAGCCTGACGGGGTTGTTAAAGGAAAAAGTTCGTGATTATCCACAAATTCTGCTAGAAACGGCTGATGATTTACGTAATTGCATCTTGAAATACGAAACTAATTAATTAGGTCATGAAAAAACTGATGTTCTCTCTAGCGATTTTTTCGCTAGTATTCACAAGCGCTCAAGCGCAAAAGCAGTTGGGCGGTGAGCACAACATTGAGGTAAATCTTAATCCTCTTGGAGATTCTCCAATCGACGGAACCACACTGAAGTACCGTAACTTCTTAGATGATGATAAAGCTTTCCGTTTATCAATTACCGTAAATAGCACTAACGATTCGTACGCTTATTTTCAGGCAAACGAAGGCTCAGAAGATCTGGACGATGTCTTTCCTCAGTTGATGATGGAGTCGGGAACAACAGTTTTCGGAATTGCTCCTGGTTATGAAATTCACTTTAGTGGAACTGACAATCTAAGCCCATACATCGGATTTGAGGCTGGGTTTTTAATGAGAACTAGAAATGATCGTATTGAGTCATATGGACCCAACGACCAAGACAATGCCGGCCAACCAAATGCATATGTTATCTGGGATGTCACAAATAAGCAAACTCAGACTAACATTCAATTGAATTTATTGTTTGGTGCTGACTATTACTTCAATGACGCTATCTATGTAGGTTTTGAGGCAGGTATTGGATACCGTAAAACAACATTCGGAAACCATGCTGTTAGCACTTCCGATTTAACTGCTTTTAATATGGAATTCAATAACGCTCAAATATCGGGTGACTACGGAGCAGCTTTACTAGACAACTATGTTGGAGAGTTAGTCTTCGATGTATTAGACGCACAGCAAACAGGCGGTTCAGACAATAGTTTTATCGGAGGAGTGTTTGTTAATTATGATGATGATGCGTTATTTCCTAACCACCTATCTGGGTCAGCTTTCGGAAACGTCTTCAACGCTTCGTTGCGTTTTGGGTACATCTTCGACTAGGTTAGAGATATAGTTTAGAATAAGCTTTTTGAAAGGCGTCCTACTTGGGCGCCTTTCTTCGTTTATTAGCAATATGAAAGACGCGTTTGAACTGACAATGAATTGGGAAGGCAAAAGTTTTCCCATAGATTTAAGTCAGATAATCGATCTAAGTCTTCCACTCCGCGACGAGAAGAAAGGCCTGGGTACTAGCGCGTGGTATGTGGGGCGGCCTAGATTCGAGCCCGTTGAAGGAGATGGGTTTATAGGCAGCGTCGCACAAGGTGGAGCGGTAAATTTCACTAATGTGTTTTTCAATCCACACGGGCACGGAACTCATACAGAATGTTTGGGACACATAACGCCTGAAGCGGAATCTATTGATGCCGTGGTGAGAGATAGCAAGGGGTTTGCGTCTTTGATGCCGTGCCTTGTTCATACTGTTAGCCCGGAAAGTCGCGATGGTGATTTCGTAATTTCAATAGCAAATCTGCCTGAGATGACAGAGCTTCCGCCAGCTTTAGTGATCAGGACTTTGCCTAATGAGAAAGAGAAGAAATATCGCAAATGGGATAACACTAACCCTCCGTACTTAGATCCTGATTTTACCCGCGAGCTCGTCAACAGAGGTGTGGAACATTTGCTTATCGATCTCCCGTCTGTAGATAAAGAGGTGGATGGAGGGAAGTTGTTGAGCCACAGAGTGTTTTTCGGGGTGCCTAGCGCCCCTAGAAGGTCGGCGTCTATTACTGAGTTCGTGTACGTCCCTAGCGGCTCTCCCGACGGCTTATATGCCCTCAATCTACAGATAGCGCCATTCGACCTAGACGCATCGCCTAGTAGGCCCGTGTTATTTCCACTTCGGGACTCTAACCGTAAAGGTTGAGCCATCCTGTGGGACTGACACCACGCTGACTTCTCCTGAGGCCTGCTCAATAATCTTCTTCACCATTGCTAGTCCTAGTCCTTGACCATGGGTTTTAGTTGTGAAGTGTGGCTCGAAGATTCTGTTGAGCTTTTCTTCCGGTATTCCTACTCCGAAATCTCTAACCTCTACCACTCCATACTCTCCGTCTTCAAAAACTTTAACGTGAATAGCCTGAGCATTTTCTTCGTGAGAAGAGGCGTCAATTGCGTTTGAAATGAGGTTGTTGAAGACCCTTACAAGTCGAGAACTGTCTCCTTTAACAGAGACCTCTTCTGAAGATAATGTGATCATTCTATTATCATACAGCCCGATTGATGTTTTTACTGCCGAGAGTAGCGATACTTTCTCAAGCTGGGGTTTTCTGACTTCGGCAAGTAGGGCGAAGTCTGAGGCTATGCCGGAAAGGATATCGATTTGGTCTATAGCAGTAATAGAGAATTTATTCAAGCGTTCCGAGAAGTCAGGCGCGTCATCATTCCAAGATTTTTCTAACTGCTGAATCCCTAAGCGAAGTGGTGTTAGCGGGTTTTTGATCTCGTGCGCAACCTGCTGTGCCATCTCTTTCCACGCACCTTCTCTTTCAAATTTAGCTCTTTCCTCTATGCTAACCCTTAGCTTTTCTAACAGCTTATTATATTGAATAACTAGCTCACCTATCTCGTCCTTCCATTTATAGTCAATAGGCTTTGTGGTTTTAAGCGGATCTACTTCTGCCATTTCCTCTCTTAGGATTTTAAGTGGGCGGGTAATGGATTGAATTATAAAGTAGCCTATGAGCATTGCCCCTAGTAGAAGGGCGAAGTAAACCGGAAGTAGTCTTCTTAAAAAACTTATCAGTGCCCCTTCGTCTAATTTTCTAGGATTATATGATGCTCTTGCAATAAGAAGCGGTTCGTTCTCAATGTTTTTTACAACCCACATAACCTCTTTGGCGATAATATTGTCGTTATCGTGGAGAACGATCCTGCCGGTACTTTCCCTTAATCCCGTTAGTGTGTGCTGGGTTAGAAATAGCGTAGGTTGAGATGCCGCGTCTGTAAAGGCCGCTGAAGAAATAATTAACCCTCCGTCAGGGTTATATAAGCTGAAAACGAGATGGTGTACGTCTGCCAATTCGCAGATGTGGTCTGTGAAAACAATTGAAACGCTGTCAGCGCTAAGCATGCCGCCATGTCTAGCAAGAACATAGTCCAAACTTCTGCTTAACGCGGCTTCCTTCCTCTCCAGTCTTTGGTTGTTGTACTCTATTTCTTGGTTTTGGGCGTGGAAATATGCTACCACTCCTGTTGAGGCTAAAGCCAAAAGCACCACGGCCATCATCCCTAAGAATATGCGCAATTTTAAACCCATGGTTCAAGCTACATACTAAAAGCGGGCCAAAAAAGTAAATTGAGGATTAACCTCTTATCCATCTAGAGCCTCAGAACCAGCAACGATCTCGAGAATCTCTGTTGTGATAGATGCCTGACGAGCCTTGTTGTAGGAAATCTTCAGGTCCTGGAGCAGGTCTCCTGCGTTTTCAGTAGCAGAATGCATCGCTGTCATCCTGGCTCCGTTCTCAGCGGCATTGCTGTCTAAAAGGGCTTTATAGAGCTGTGTTTTTAAGGCGCTTGGTAGAATTATTTCTATTATCTCCTCTTTATTAGGTTCGAATATGTAGTCCGTCAGATTGGCTGTAGACTCCTCGATAGATTCGTCTGGCAACAATGGAAGGAATGCTTCGAGGGTGGGTATCTGTACGGCGGCATTCTTAAACCTACCGTATGTAACCTCAACCGAATCCCATTTCTTTGAAACAAAACCGTCCATAACGATCTGAGCAATGTCTGATGCGTTATCGAAGTTAAGTTCTGAAAAGATCATAAACGTGTTTTCCGAAAAACCCTCCGGCGCTCTTGACGGCTCCTTTGAAAAGGCGTCTTTAGCTTTCTTACCTAGGGGCAGAACTAGAACAGATGCTCCATTCGCCTCGTGATGCTCAATAGCTTTTCTTGCTAGTTTAATACTGTTGTTGTTAAATGCTCCACAAAGACCTCTGTCAGAAGTAATAACAACTATTAGGGCTGTTCTTACGTCTCGCTTGTCTGAGAACACACCGTCTGAAGAATCTAAGGTTGCACTAACATTAGCGAGAATGGTCTGGATCTTTTCTGCATAAGGGCGCATACGAGTAATTGCGTCTTGCGCGCGACGTAGTTTAGCCGCAGCCACCATTTTCATGGCAGACGTAATCTGCATCGTGTTCTGTACAGAAACGATACGCTCTCTTACTTCTTTTAGTCCTCCAGCCATGGCTAATTCAGATTAATATTATGCGTAACGCGCTGTCATCTCAATTGCAGCAGCTTCCAGTACGCTAGTCTGCGCATCTGTGTATTTGCCGTTTTTAAGATCTGTTAACGTGTCTGCGTGCTTTGCTCTCAAGTAGTCAAGGAATTCAGCCTCAAACTCTCTAACCTTATTTACGGGAACCTTCTTCAAAAGGTCTTTAGTACCACAGTAAACGATAGCTACCTGTTCTTCAACTGGTAGTGGAGAGTGTTGGCCTTGCTTTAGAATTTCAACGTTACGTGCACCCTTATCTAGTATTGCTTTCGTAGCGTCATCAAGGTCTGAACCGAATTTTGAGAATGCCTCAAGTTCACGATACTGGGCTTGGTCAAGTTTCAAAGTACCAGCAACTTTCTTCATAGACTTAATCTGAGCAGAACCTCCTACGCGACTTACTGAAATACCTACGTTAATCGCAGGTCGAATTCCAGAGAGGAATAGGTTAGATTCAAGGAAGATTTGGCCGTCTGTGATAGAAATTACATTCGTTGGAATGTATGCACTTACGTCACCCGCTTGTGTTTCAATAATAGGAAGAGCTGTTAATGAACCGCCTCCTTTTACGATAGGCTTCAAAGAGTCTGGCAGGTCGTTCATGTTCCTCGCTATGCTATCCTCGTTAATCACTTTAGCGGCACGCTCAAGTAGACGAGAGTGTAGGTAGAAAACATCTCCTGGGTAAGCCTCACGGCCCGGAGGACGACGAAGTAATAAACTTACCTCACGGTATGCAACAGCTTGCTTTGAAAGATCATCATATACAACTAGAGCAGGACGACCTGTATCTCTAAAGAATTCTCCTACAGCTGCTCCTGTGAATGGTGCATAGAACTGAAGTGGAGCTGGGTCAGAAGCGGTAGCCGCAACGATAACAGTGTATGCCATGGCTCCTGCTTCCTCAAGCATTTGAAGGATCCCCGCAACTGTTGAGCCTTTTTGGCCTATCGCAACATAAATACAAAAAACTGGTTCGCCAGCATCATAAAATTCCTTCTGGTTGATAATCGCGTCGAGAGCAACTGTTGACTTACCTGTCTGACGGTCACCAATGATTAATTCACGCTGACCTCTTCCGATTGGAATCATCGCGTCAATAGCTTTAATTCCAGTTTGAAGAGGTTCTGAAACAGGTTGACGGAAAATAACGCCCGGAGCTTTACGCTCGATAGGCATATCAAATAGCTCGCCAGTGATAGGTCCCTTGCCGTCGATAGGCTCTCCAAGGGTGTTGATTACACGACCCAGTAGGCCTTCGCCGGCTTTGATCGATGCAATCTTACCTGTTCTCTTTACAGAACTTCCTTCTTTAAGGTCTTTAGATGGCTCGAGCAGTACAGCTCCAACATTATCTTCTTCAAGGTTTAATACAATGCCACGTATTCCGTTGTCGAACTCGATGAGCTCTCCAGATTGTACGTTGCTTAGTCCATAAATGCGGGCAATTCCGTCACCTACTTGAAGGACTGTTCCTACTTCCTCTAATTGAGCTGCAGTTTTTACGCCGGCTAATTGCTCGCGTAAAATTGAGGATACTTCTGCTGGGTTGATTTCAGCCATGGGGAATTCG
>Ga0114994_10000853_pt1 | contig 21237 bp, 19 predicted proteins | sample ArcticOcean_MG_C_9_FD_87043 | JGI IMG/M metagenome (GOLD analysis project Ga0114994, IMG submission 87043) | Marine microbial communities from western Arctic Ocean - ArcticOcean_MG_CB2_152 | ecosystem: Environmental > Aquatic > Marine > Oceanic | place: Arctic Ocean: Canada Basin | collected...
GACGCTCCTTGATTCCACGCGCAACCGACTGAAATTCATTTACGGCCTCTTCGTCACGGCTTCCGTGTCCACAAACCATTACACCAAATTGCTCTTCCATTTTATCTGCCAACTTTAAGGTTTATCTTTTTATGTTTCATCTTAACAGGATTATGCCTGCATGAGTGAAATTTGTCCAATATTTTAAATTTTTTGGTCTGCTTTACAGGAAAAGGCTCAACCAACAGTGATTAACTGGAATAAAGTTAAAATGCGACACATGACTGTTAATCTTCCGAAAGCGTGAATTTATTATTGCAGATACTTACAAGTTCATGGATTCCCACTTTCGTGGGAATGACAAGTTTTCAGGTATTTAAATACTATAACGAAGTGGTAAAAAGTCAAAATGGTACAGTTTAAAATTTTCCTAATTGGCGCAACCCATCATAAACTACAACTGCCACTGAAGAACCAAGATTTAAACTGCGAACCTCTTTTTCCAGCATCGGCAAAGTAAAACAACGCTCCGGAAAACGTTCCATCCATTCATTCGGAAGTCCGGATGTTTCTTTTCCAAAAAATAAATAATCACCTTCCTGTGGATTGATTTGAGTGTAGGGACGTTCGTTATGCACAGAAAGGAAATGAAAATTTTCTGGAGCAAGAGTAGCAAAAAAAGCTTCTGCATCAGGAAAATGCTCCCAACTCACCCATTGCCAATAATCTAAACCGGCACGTTTAAGCTGTTTGTCGCTTAAATCAAAACCCAGTTTTCCCAGTAAAATCAAATGACATTTTGTAGCCGCGCACAAGCGGGCAATATTGCCTGTGTTTGGAGGAATTTGAGGTTCGTAGAGAACAATATTCAGCGGGGGATTTTTGTGAAGTCGCATCAGACTATTATAAAATGAATGTAAACAGAAGGATTTAGGAACTGCCGGATTAGCTTTTATTCCTGTGCCAGTTCAATCAGGCGGTCCAGCAGTTTAGCATAAGGCAGGCCAGATGCGTCCCAAAGTTTTGGGAACATACTGATTTTAGTGAATCCCGGCAAGGTATTGATTTCGTTAAGAATGAAAGTATTATCATCACGCAGGAAGAAATCAACTCTGGCCATGCCGCGGCATTCAGTAATTAGAAAAGCATCAACCGCAGCTTTGCGGATTTTGAGTGAAACTTGCGGGTCAATTTCCGCGGGAATTTTTAGTTCCGCACCATCATCGTCCACATATTTCGCTTCATATGAATAGAACTCACGCAGAGGCACAATTTCACCTAAAACATGTGCTGCTTCAGGAGAATCATTGCCAAGCACGGAGCATTCAATTTCACGTCCGGAAATTGCTTCTTCAACCAAAATCTTACGGTCTGCTGAAAATGCTTTCTGTAGTGCAGCCTGATATTCCTCAGAGCTTCTGACCTTTGAAACACCGAGCGATGAACCTTCACGGCAGGGTTTAACAAATAATGTGTTTCCCAATTCGCGAATTGCGTCTTCAAATGACAGCTCATCGGGATTGCGTAGCAGTTTGTAACGTGAAACCGGAATCCCATGATGCTGCAGCAAACGTTTTGTCACGTCTTTGTCCATGCAGATCGCTGAACCGTAAACATCTGCGCCGACATACGGTTTTCCCAGCAACTCTAGTAGACCTTGCAATGCGCCATCTTCGCCGAGTTTTCCGTGAGTTATTGGAAAGAAAACATCGACTTCCGCCAATTCGCTTCCGGACTGGCCCGTTTCTGTCAGCTTTTCGCCACCTGAGCTTCCGGTTTGCGGAAGTGTGGTAGGATGATTTTTCTTAAAAGTTACTTGACGCACATCATGGGTATTGACCAATAATTCGGGAGAATTTCCTAAAAACCAGGCGCCATTTTTGTCAATGGCAATTATCAGCACCTCATATTTTTCACGGTCAAGCGCGGCTTGAATGTTGTAGGCCGAAACTAGCGAGACTTCATGCTCACCGCTTGTTCCACCGCAAATGAGTCCGATAGTGGTTTTGTGTTTTGACATTGTTACTCAGTTTGCTGAGCCGAAGCCTTGACCCGAACATGCAGTTCATCGAGTTGATCGGTCTCAATTGCAGAAGGTGCATCAGTCATTAAGCAGCCGGCTTTTTGAGTTTTCGGAAAAGCAATCACGTCACGAATAGAGTTTGTTTTAAGGAGGAACATCATCATGCGATCAAACCCAAGAGCAATACCACCATGTGGCGGAGCACCATAAGAAAGTGCTTTCATCAGGAAACCAAATTTGCTTTCAATTTCTGCTTCAGTCAAATTAAGCAAACGGAATACTTTATTTTGAATATCCTCGCGGTGAATACGAATACTGCCACCGCCTATTTCAACTCCGTTCAGTACCACATCATAGGCCCGTGATCGTATTTTTTCCGGTGTATCATCAGCATATTTTTCCAAATCATCTGTGTCCGGCATAGTGAATGGATGATGACTGGACGTGTAACTTTTTTCGGTTTCACTGTACTCAAACAGGGGGAAATCTGTGACCCAGACAAAACGGTATTCGCTGTCGTCGAGCAACCCCCGCCGTCGGGCTATTTCTTTGCGTAAATTCCCAAGCGAGTCATAAACAACTTTCTTTTGATCTGCACAAAACAGCACAAGATCACCTTCGTTTAAACCAACCCGCTCTTCAAGTGACTGTTTTTGTTCTGCTGTAAAAAACTTTGCAATCGGCGACTGCCAACCGTCAGGATTACGCTTAATCCAGGCCATGCCTTTTGCACCGTATATTTGCGCGAATTCAGTCAAATCATCCAGATCTTTACGGGAAAATTCTGCTCCGCCTGGAACACAAATCGCTTTGACAATTCCTCCTTTGTCCACTACCTGTTTAAAAACACGTAGTTCGCATTCTGCAGCAATATCTGAAATATCAATGAGTTTAAGTTCAAAACGTATGTCCGGTGCATCTGAACCGTAATTTTCCATTGCATGCTGATAAGTCATTCGCGGAAAAGGCGTTTCTACTTTCTCCCCGATTGTCTGCTCAAACAACTGGACCATTAAGCCTTCTGTCAACTCATATATTTCTTCCGGTTCAGTAAAACTCAATTCCAAATCAATTTGGGTGAATTCCGGCTGACGATTTCCGCGCAAATCTTCATCACGGAAACAGCGTGCAATCTGCATGTAACGGTCATAACCGCTGATCATCAGTAGCTGCTTGAAAAGTTGCGGTGATTGCGGCAAAGCATAAAAAAGTCCGGGATTGACTCTTGAAGGCACAAGATAATCACGTGCGCCTTCCGGAGTAGATTTTGTCAGTATCGGAGTTTCAATCTCAAAAAAGCGCTGACTTGTGAAGTAATTACGGACAATCTGCATGGCCTGTGAGCGCAGCATTAAATTATGCTGCAAAGTGGAATCACGCAAATCAAGAAACCTGTAAGTGAGCCGTATTTTTTCATCCACATTTTCACGATCTTCCAGGACATAGGGAGGTGTTTCAGATTTGTTGAGAATCTCCAAAGTCTCCACCATTATCTCAATTTCGCCAGTCGGCAATTTTGGATTCACGTTCCCTTCTATTCGATTGGCAACCTTGCCTTTCACTGCTAACACAAACTCCCCGCGTATCGTATCCGCTAACACATGAGAGGCTTCACTGATTTCCATTTTGAAAACAATCTGGGTGATACCAGTGTAATCACGTAAATCAACAAAAATAACTCCACCGTGATCCCGCCTTGTTTTGCACCAGCCCATCAGGACAACTTCACGGTCAACATCCTCTACTCTTAACTCACTGCAATAATGTGTTCTCTTCCACTCCATTTTTTTGTTCATTCTTTAAAATTATTTTAATGTGTAGCTCGCAAAATTAGCTTTTCAGATTATCACAGATCTGAATTAATCAACAGAAATTAATCTCTTGCTGAAAAACCCCTGCTCTTAATACTCAGAAAATTTTTGGAGAATTACGGTAGTTAATTTGGTTAGTTTGAGGTTCCCGAATTAAGTACGGAAAGTATGTGGAAATGGAAAACCGCGGCGGATAAAAGACCTGCTTTGCTGTTCAATACTTTTATGGAGAATTTCGGCGTTCCGGAATATAGGGAGTTAGACCTGCATGCGCATCACTTCTTCAAATGCACTTACCAGTTTGTTGCGGATTTGCAGCATGAGGCGCATAGAGAGATCCGCTTTTTCAAGCGCCAGCATTGTTCCGTGTATATCTTTATTTTCTGTAACCAGAAGTTCTACTTGTTTTGCTTCAGCAGTCAACTGCATCTGATTTACATCCTGCAGCAGTTTTTCAAAAGTACGGCTTAAACCGCCACTTTCTAGGTTTTGATTTTGACTTTCAATTCCGGTTTTTAACCCTGGAACCGAAGGTGAGACTGAAGGCAAATTAATATTCATAAAATATTTAGATCAAAAAATAAATTCTCAGACAAAGAAAAAGTCACAATGACGAATTCTCAAACAATAAAAAACATGTGCTGATTTGCAGATAATTTGCTTAAAGAGCAGTCAATACTGATGAAGCCGTAAAAAGTCTAAAGGATATACTTTCTTGTCATTCCCGCGAAAGCGGGAATGACAACTATTTACGAGGCCATCAACACTGAATCAGTACTAAAGTTCAGTTTTAAACGTTACGTCCCAAATCAAGCGCAGACTGAGCCATGTTTTTTGTAGCGTTGAATGCGGCAGTATTTGCTTCATAGGAACGTGATGCCTCCATCAGACTCACCATTTCTTCCATTACATTGACGTTGGGCATAGCAACATAACCTTCGGCATTTGCATCCGGATGTCCTGGTTCATAACGTAAAATCGGTGCTCTGTTGTCTTGTGAAATTCCCACCACCTTTACCTCGGTAGCAGTGTCCAGAGAACGTTGCTGTGAACGCAGTTCTTCTTCAAAAGTACGGTCGTTGGAAACCGCGGCCAGCGTAACTATACGACGACGGTATGGCCCACCCTGAGGCGTTCTAGTCGTACTGGCGTTGGCAATGTTTTCGGAAATAGTGTTTACCCGTTGCCGCTGAGCAGACATTCCGGATACACTCACATTCAGAGAGGATTCAAAACTCATTAGCGTCCATCGGTTATTGCGGTTTTCAACATACGAAACTGGTGAGTGAGCATCCGGATGCTGGCATTGTACATCAATTGGTTCTCTGCCATTTTTGCCATTTCACGATCCAGATCTACTGTGTTTCCGTCAAAATCAGGAAAAGGAGAAGCGCTGTGAATACGCTGGGCTACTACCAGTTTCAGCGGCGGCGTGTTGCGTCCATCAAAATGCATGGAATTTGTGGTTTTGAGTAAACCTGGTTCTTCAGCATGCAGAGCTTTTTCCAGACTTTTCTCAAAGACCATATCCTCCGCTTTGTAGCCGGGAGTGTCCTTGTTGGCAATATTGGAAGTAAGCAGATCCTGACGCTGAGTACGAAAATCCAGCGTCTTCTGCACTAAAGTAAATAGATTGTTATCAAACATTCCTGCCATGAAACCACTTGTTCTGTAGAGTGTTTTATAAAAATTATGAGTGAAGAAGATGCAATCTAAGGGCCACTTTCAGCAATCTTTGATTGTTCTCAGCAACGTGATCTGCTTGCATTTTTTCTGATTCCGCTTAAGATGGTCAATCAAAGAAACAATTACGATGACTTCGCGCTTCACTAGAAATGAAACGTTTTCAGAACTTTTACAGGATCATCAAAAACGATAAAAGATGAAACATAACCAATCACAAATTTGGGGCAGTCACCTCAAGAATCAGCCTGATGAACAGAATGTTCTTTTTTGTGCAGGTCGTGATGTGCAGGAATTACCGATGGCAGATGAATTATTGCTACCATACGATATTTGGACCAACCGTGCTCATTGCATCATGCTTGAGCGACAGGGGCTGATTCCTAAAGCAATTTTAGCGAAAATTTTAACTGGTCTCAGCCAACTTGAAAAACTAGTAGAGTCAGGAGAATTTTCGCTGGATCCTTCCAAAGAGGATGTACACATCAATGTTGAAGCATTCGTTACTGAAAAACAGGGAGCGGACGCAGGAGGACGGATGCATATCGGACGTAGCCGAAATGACCAATCGGCCTGTGATATGCGGCTTTATTTACGCAATGTAGGTTTAAACCTCTTTGATTCTGTCAAAAGTCTGGCCGTCTCTTTATTGGCGCAGGCAGAGGAACACACCGAAAGTGTCATGCCAGGATTCACGCATTACCAGCCGGCAATGGTTACCACTTGGGGGCACTGGCTTTGCGCTTATGTTCAGGGACTTTGCAGAGACCTGGAACGTCTCTCATTTTCGATTTCGCAAATCAACCGTAACCCCTTGGGAGCAGCGGCCGCTTTTGGAACGTCCTGGCCGATTGACCGCAAACTTACAACCGAGTTGCTAGCTTTTGCGAAGGTTGACAGCAACACACTGGACTGCATTGTTTCACGCTGGGAAAATGAGGCTCAACTAGCACATGCGGGCGCAATGCTGATGAATCACCTCAGTATAGTTTCGCAGGATCTCATATTTTTGAGTCATCCATATTCAGGACTGCTTCAGCTTGACGATAATTATGTAACTGGTTCTTCGATCATGCCGCAAAAGAAAAATCCTGATTTCGCGGAAGTTATAAAATCAAAGGCGTCACTGGCACACGGATATTTATCAAGTTTGCTGGGCATTCAAAAAGGAAGTTTGAGCGGTTATAATCGAGACACCCAAGTTACAAAATATCTGATCATGGATCTGATCAGGGAGTGTGAAGCGGCGCCTGTTATTTTACGTGGTGTCTTTGAAAGTTTGACCATCAATACCAAAAAGATGAAAGAGCAATGTGAAACAGGTTTTATGAATTCTGTAGATATTGCGGATCATTTAGCACGTACACTGGAATTACCGTTTCGCGAGTGTTATCATCTGCTCTCACGTGCAGTAAAATTGTCTGAACCGGATACAAAAATTACTACCGCGGCTTTGCAGAAAACTCTAGCAGAGTTCGGACACCAAACCGAAATTGCGGAAAATCTTGAGCAGTTTCATGATCCTCGAAAATTGATTGAGCTGAGACAACACCAAGGCAGCCCATCACCGGAACAGACTTCACTGCAGATAGCAGAGCTTTCGGGAGAGCTGAAAACACTTTCTGCTCCTCTTGAGGAACTGCAAAAACACATTCTCGAAACACATGAGAGCTGCCAAAATTATGCTGTCTGAGAGCTTACAAATTGGCGTGATCGGCGCTGGAGCATGGGGTACAGCGGTGGCGAGACTGCTTGTCAACAATGGCAACAGCGTTCAGCTCTGGTGCCATGAAGCAGGAACCAGACAAGATATCCTCACAAATCACCTCAATTCCTCTTTTTTACCGGACATTCTGCTTCCGGAAAAAATTGGTGCCTCGACCGATTTGTCCGAAGTTGTGCGTACCTCCAAAATTCTCGTTGCTTCCTTGCCTTCACACTTCACCCGCGAAATTGCTAAAAAAATGAGTCCAGAAATTACGGACGAACATATCGTTGTCATTCTCAGTAAAGGCATAGAACAACATTCACTGGCGTTGATGAGTGAAATTTACGCAAATGAGCTCGATAATCTGCCAAAATTAGCAGTACTTTCCGGTCCGACCTTTGCACGTGAAGTTGCGTTGGATTTGCCTTCCGCGGCAGTACTGGCCTGTGCTGATGAAGAAACTGGCAGTCTGTTGCAAAAGTGTTTTCATTCTGCTCGATTCCGGCTTTACCGCAGCACAGATCTCATCGGTGTACAGTTAGCAGGTGCAATTAAAAATGTGATCGCGATTGCATCCGGAATTGCGGACGGAATGAAGCTTGGACTTAATGCACGCGCTGCTTTAATTTGCAGAGGGATTGCGGAAATGTCACGTCTCGGCGCAGTGATGGGCGGATCCGCGGAAACTTTTATGGGCATGTCCGGAGTCGGAGATTTGGTTTTAACTGCAACCGGTACACTTTCACGTAATCACTCTCTTGGTGAAAAACTGGGACAGGGTCTGTCGCTGGAAAAATGTCTCCCTGCAGGCGGTGCTGTTGCAGAAGGTGTACGCAACGCGGTTTCCATTCATGAACTGGCGGAGCTTCACAAAATTGAAATGCCAATCTGTAATGCGGTTTATCAAATTTTGCATGAAGGTACTTCCTGCGCTCAGGCCTTGAAGCAATTGCTGGAACGTGATCGTCCGGATGAAGAAATGATGTTTTTTCCAAATTTAAATAATAACACAGTTCATGTTAATCAAGAAAAATGAATAGTTTTTTTAACGCAAAAAACTGGAACAGAATTTTCCTTTATCTTTTATTCATCTTCAGCACATTCAGCATTGCGGGCACAGATGCTTCAATCGTAATGTTGTTTTTGATCACTTTGCTCAGCTGGATTAGGAACCGCAGATTTTCGCAGCTTGAAAATCCACTATTGTGGGCAATTTTATTTTTCATGGCCTTGGCTGTATTTTCAGCCATGCTGAGCGGATATGAGACAGAACACCTGATGGCTCTGCGGACCAATTGGCGGCTACTGCTGCCTTTACTGCTTGCGGTAATTCTGGCTGATGTTGATGAGGATCGGCTGCTTTTGGTTTTCTTCGGATTTGTGATGTTGATTGCAATTTACGGGATCATCCAGTATTTCACTGGAGCAGATTGGTTAAGGCCGGTAGATCAAAGTTTTGCCACACCTTATTTGTCAGGTGTTAATGGAGAAAACAATGTTTTTCACGGTAAAGGAAATTTCACGCACCACTTGACCTATGGTGGTTTTTTACTGCTTTGTTTCCCGCTTTTGGCCTCACTCATTTTTTGCAGTGACTGGAATCCCTTCACCCGCTTATTTTCAGGAGCAATTACGATTTTAGTTTTGCTCGCAATCGGCGCTTCACTGGGACGCAGCATTTGGCTTGGAACAGCAGTGGCAGGCATGATTCTGCTTTTTCGACTTTCCCCGAAAATTATGCTAACCCTAACAATCATGGTGCTTGCTGGCGGGACATATCTGTATACACAATTCAGTGAACCTTCTTTTGAAATCCGTACACCTACAAATCGCGTAGAAGTAATCCAGCAACGCTTCATCAGCGGTTTTATGCTTAAATCAAATCAGGATCGAATACTGATGTGGGAATCAGGAATTGCCGTAATCAAGGATCATTTCTGGTTAGGAATCGGCTATAATAATGACGCGGAAGTCATGCCCAAATATCGAGATTTAATCAAGCAACGCACAGGCCACAGATTTAATAACAACGCAGGTACAGGTGTCCACAACATTTATCTGCAAACCTGGATCAATTACGGTCTACTCGGCTTTTTGGCATACCTCAGTATTCTTTTCATTTTTATATCTCAAAGCATCAGTACGCTTTTTCAAACCACTCGTTTCAGCTACGAGAACTCCATCCTCTGGGGCTCAATCGCAGGAGTGTGTGGATTCATGGTCGCCGGTTTTTTTGAAAACAATTTCCGTGACGGTGAAGTGCAGGCGATGCTGCTGATCCTGATCGGCTTGAGTCTGCGTCAAAGACAAAAATTGAACGAGCGAATTTTTTAATTTTCAGGATGTAAATTTTAAAGATCTAATCTGTTGTTCTGTTTGCCTCACAGATTTTTCCAGCATGTTGAATTTCCTTCATCCTCAATTGACTTAACAATAAATATCTTTAGAACATTCACTAAATAACACTCAAATATATGGGATTAATTATTATTTCGTTTGTTGCCTTCATCTCATTAGGTTTGCCTGATGGCTTGTTGGGTGTAGCATGGCCCGGAATTCGAGAATATCATGATTTACCTGTTGATGCCTTGGGAATCATCCTCATCTTCGGGACAGGCGGCTACATGCTTTCCAGTTTCTTGAGTGGTATGCTGATGCGCCGTTTAGGAATTGGGAAGCTGTTGAGCCTGAGTTGCGCCGCCACGGCCAGCAGTTTATTCGTTTACGCAAGTACCAGCGACTGGTGGATTTTCGTTATGTTTGCAACGATTAGTGGTTTGGGGGCAGGTGCTATTGACGCGGGTATCAACACCTATGTCGCAAAATACCACAGTAGCCGCATGATGCAGTGGTTACACGCGAGTTTTGGTGTAGGAATTACTTCTGGGCCTCTAATCATGACCGTGGGAATCAGTATGACCTCACGCTGGCAAAGTGGATATTTTGTTGTTTCCATTGCAATCGCAATTCTGGCCACAGTTTTTTATGTAACAAAGAGCATGTGGATTGGAATTACTGCAAGCGGCAGCGAAGATCAACATGCTGAGCCGGAAGCGTCTCTCTTTGAAACGCTGAAAACAATACCTGCTCAGTTGAGTATGCTGATCTTTTTTCTTTATACAGGTGTTGAATTAGGTTTGGGCATGTGGACTTATTCACTGTTGACTGAATCCCGCGGAGTTGCTCCGGAAGTTGCAGGATTTGTGACAGGAAGTTATTGGGGGATGTTTACAATTGGTCGTATAATCGCGGGTTTGTACTCGAGCAGAATAGCAGATAGAAAACTGATTTATCTCAGCGTTTCCTTAGCACTTTTAGGAATTGGACTGCTGATGACAAATTCCGGACAATTGACGTCAATTCTTGGAATTGGATTAGCGGGTTTTGCAATTGCTCCAATCTTTCCAGGACTAGTTTCGCACACAGCAAGTCGGGTCGGCCGGATTCATCATGCAAATTCGATTGGTTTGCAGATCGCAGCGGCCGGATTTGGAATTACAATCGTACCTTCTCTCGCGGGTGTTCTCGCTAAAAATTTTGGTTTAGAAGCGATTCCTCTTTATCTGCTGACAGTACTCTCACTAATGTTATTGGTTTTTGCGGCCTTGCATTTTTACTCAAAAATACAGGCCAGCAAGGTCACCCTAAGTTAAAGTCAAAGGGTCTGCAAAAAATTTGTTTGGGCTTTTTTCGAAGTCATGATTGTTGACTTTTTAAAAAATACCGAGCATAACTTCGTTTTTTAAGTTAAAATTCCGGCTGTAATGTTTTAAGTGCAATACACAAACATGATACATTTGTAAATAGTTGTCATTTTCGCGAAAGCTGGAATGACATACTTGTCTACCATATAGACTTTTCACGGGTTCATCAAACATAGCCAATTAACGATGACAGCTATCTGCATTCAGTATCACAAAACAAAAATTGGCGAACTGATTTTGGGTTCTTATTCAGGCAAGCTTTGTCTGCTTGATTTCCGCTATAGAAAGATGAGAAAAGCAGTTGATGACAGAATTAAAAAAGGACTAAGCGCAGATTTTATCGAAGAGGACAGCGAAATTATTGAAAAAACCAGGCTAGAGCTGGATGAATATTTTCAGGAAAACAGAAGAGAGTTCGATCTACCAATGCAAATGGTAGGTAGCGATTTTCAAAAAAGTGTCTGGAATGCCTTATTAAAAGTGCCTTATGGTACTACATCAACGTATTTACAACTGGCAAAAGACATAAACAATGAAAAAGCAGTCAGGGCAGTTGCCGGTGCAAATGGGGCAAACGCAATGGCGATCATAATTCCCTGCCACCGTATAATTGGGAGTAATGGTGAACTGGTAGGATATGCTGGCGGATTGCCGACAAAAAAACGCTTATTGATGCTGGAGCAAAAGCTGGAGTTTTACACACAAATACCGCTACCTATTTAATAACCGAGCACCTGAACTGCACGGGGTTTTTTCATTTCCGGATTGCTGTCAGGTACGGAGCGGACTTCAGCTAATTTAGGAAGACATCAAAGATAATATTCAATTACCATAACTTCGGAGTTTTTATGAACAGTACAGCTAAGTCAATGAAATACATCAAAATCGAAGAACATGGCAGTCCGGAAGTTTTAAAACTGGATTCGATGCCGGTTCCGGAACCTGGCCCAGGTGAAGTGTTGATTCGAGTCGCTGCGGCAGGAGTCAACCGACCGGACATCATGCAGCGCAAAGGTCTTTATCCTCCTCCTCCCGGTGCGACGGATGTTCCAGGACTCGAAGTATCCGGAACCGTTGTGAGCGCAGGTGAAAACGTCACAGAACCCGCAGTTGGTTCCGAAGTTTGCGCACTCGTGGCTTGTGGCGGTTATGCGGAATATTGTCTAGCGGCGGCTTCCGTATGTTTGCCGATTCCGGAAAAAATCTCGCTTGTGGACGCGGCAGGAATTCCTGAAACTTTTTTCACTGTTTGGACTAATGTCTTTGAACGAGGTCAACTCAAATCCGGAGAAAGTTTGCTCGTACATGGCGGAAGCAGCGGTATCGGCACCACCGCCATTCAACTCGGTAAAGCTTTTGGAGCAACCGTTTACACCACCGCAGGAACTCCGGAAAAATGTGAATTTTGTGAAAACCTCGGAGCAGATGCAGCAATCAATTATCGTGAACAGGATTTCTCTGAAGAAATAAAAAAATTAACTGCAGCCGGAACGTCGGCTGCGAGAAGTGGAGTCGATGTGATCCTTGACATGGTTGGTGGACCTTACTTTCCAAAAAACATCCGATTACTTGCAGTTGAAGGCCGTCTGGTGCAAATCGCCCTGATGCAGGGCAGCAAAGCAGAAGTTGATTTTATCTCTTTGCTGCTTAAACGTGTAACCTTGACCGGTTCAACCCTACGTCCCCGCAGCGTTGAGCAGAAAACTGAAATTGCGGAAGCCCTGCGTAAAAAAGTGTGGCCTTTACTGGACTCAGGAACTGTACGCCCGATTATCCACCAGATTTTCCCCCTCGAGCAAGCCGCAGACGCTCATCGTTTGATGGAAAGCAGCACCCACATTGGAAAAATATTACTCAAAACTTGATATGACAATTGAAGTCCGGAACGTCTGCAAATCTTTCAAAGACGTTGAAGCAGTTCGGGATGTAAGTTTACGGATTGAATCCGGAGAAGCGCTGGCTTTGCTTGGACCAAACGGTGCCGGCAAGACAACTTTGGTGGAAATGATCGAAGGTGTTCAAATTCCGGATTCCGGTGAAATTCAAATCCTTGGAAAAACCTGGAAAAATGATGAGCATTTCTTGCGTCAGCAAATTGGACTTGCCCTGCAGGAAACGAGATTTCAGGAGCGCTTAACTGTAGAAGAAACTCTCCTGTTATTTGCCAGTTTTTATCAGTTTAAAAAAGAGAGGACAAACGAAGTCCTCGAGATCATTCAACTCGAAAGCAAACGCAGAACATGGGTGGTCGAGCTTTCCGGAGGACAGCGGCAGCGGCTTGCTCTCGGAATCGCCATTCTACCACGACCCAAAATCCTCATCCTAGATGAACCTACAACCGGTCTTGACCCAAACGCCAGACGTGACCTTTGGAAGATTCTTGAAGATTTTAAAGCAACCGGCACCACGCTAATTCTGACCACGCATTACATGGAGGAAGCAGAATTTCTCTGTGAACGGATTGTGATGCTGGATCAGGGAAAAATACTCGCGGACGGAACTTTAAATGAGTTGTTGGATAAATTTGGCGAAGGTGATTTGATCGAATATGTGATCACAGACGCAAACCCATCAGCAGAAGCAAGGGCGCTTTGTGGAGTGCTTAGCTCTAACTGGAATAGGGAAACTGGACAAGGACTTTTGACAGTAAACAGTATTTCAGAAACTTTACCAGTATTTCTGGATTTGATAAAAAATTCGGCACTCACGCTGACCTCACTCGAGTGCAGGAGACGCACTCTGGATGATTTATTTCTTGCCATGAGCGGGAGGCATTTGGATGAATAACATACTTTTACGACTTGTCATTTCTCAATTCAAAATTTTCTTTCGGGAACCAGGAGTTGTTTTTTGGTCTTTTGGATTTCCGGTTGTGATGGCCTGGATTTTAGGAATTGCCTTTGCGAGCAAAGGTGAAATTTTGCGCAACGTAGCAATTGTCAGTGAAACCCCACAGGAGCTTTCCGTTTTACCGCAATGGCTGCATAAAAAAACCGGCACCGTAAATGCTGAACTTTCCGCTGAAGCGGAACTGGAATGGGAAGTCGGACAGAATCAGGGAGAGCACGCACGTTTCCGTTTCCGTGCCATGACCGAAGAAGAGGCTGTGCTGGAACTCAAACGCGGGAAAATTGCGCTCTGGATTGAAGGGAATCCAGTGTCAACCTTAAGTTACCGTTTTGATCCAAACAATGCAGAGGCGCGCTTGACATATTTGCTTTTGGAAGGTGCATTTCGCCAGCAAAAAACAAGTGAGTTGAAAGCAGAAGTCCGCCCTTTGACTATGGTCGGGATTCGTTATGTAGATTTTTTAATTCCGGGTTTGATGGCAATGTCAATCATGAATGCCTGTTTGTGGGGTATCGGCTGGAATTTGATTGAGTTACGGATCAAGAAGTTACTGCGTCGCATGGTTGCAACTCCGCTGAAAAAATCCATTTTCCTTCTTTCGCACGGTTTGAACCGCATGATTCTCAGTGCCGCTGAGATGCTTTTACTTTACATATTTGCATACTTTTATTTTGACATCCGCATACAAGGCAGTCTGTCGGCACTAGCATTGGTTTTTTTCAGCGGTTACTGCGCTTTTGTTGGCATTGCCGTGCTAATTTCATCACGTGTGCAAAACACGCAAAGCGGCAACGGCTTGATCAATGTTGTTACAATGCCGATGTTTATTCTTTCTGGAATTTTTTTCAGTTATCACAATTTTCCGGACTGGCTGATTCCCTATGTTGAGGTGCTACCATTAACAATGCTGACCAATTCTTTACGTGGAATCATTACTGAAGGAATCGGGCTGGCGCAGGTCATCCAACCCTCAATTGGCTTATTCGGAATCGGAGCTCTTTGTTTCACGCTTGGACTGAAATTTTACCGTTGGCATTGAGCAGGCGTTAGTTATCTTAGACTCTCTTTCGATTCCGCTCAAGAACCCCGCTTGGACTACAGTTGGGTCATCAAAGCGGAACCAAATAAGCTTCAAATATTATGCAGTGAGATTCCAAATTTGTGACGAATCATGCGCTGCAACAGCTGGTCGTTTTCTAAACCGGCAAATCGTATTTCGGTGCGGATTTTTTCACGAACCATCACTAGGTCCTGTTCTGTCCGGCTTAACTCAATTTCACTGTTCAAATTGAGCTGAATTAACGTCGCAAGCACATCCCGCCGCAGTCGGTTTTTGAGCAAAAGCAGTTGTTCTGGTGTTATTCCTGCTAGGAGACCCTCGATCTCAGACTGATTATGCCCCATCATTGAGAGCTTCAACCAGATAGAATACAGATTATCCCGTTTGTCTGCCGGAGGCTGCTGACCGAGTCCGGGAGGAACTCCAATCAGCAACGCTGCCAGCAGTACCACCAGAACCACCTTGGTTTTGAATGCCATTTTTAGCCTTTTTTATACTGATTACGATTTGCGGATTTTGGCCTTGTACGCAAGCCTTTTACAAAAAAGGATTGCGTTAAACGCAAATCAGACGTTTGGACCAACGAAGCCGTCACAAACCGCGAAAGCGCACCTTAAAGTACGCAACTCACCACAGAAGATTGTTCACAAAAGCGTAACAATCTAGCATTATTGTGTTGGCTACTATTCGTCTAAAATTTACAAGAACAATGATCAGGACTACTCTGTGGACGTACCACGACCTTCGAGAAAAAAGCAGAAGGAATTCAAGACAAAACTCACCCTGCTGTCTGCAAAAGAAAGCAATCCAAATCTCATAGTTCGTTATCGACCATTCTGCCGTAAACTTTAGTACAAAAAATAAAAGTGGGGGATAAAAAGGAAAGCGGCACAGAAAGCGCCGCCTGTAGAACTGCTGTTATTAGCGGTTGCTCTTGAGGATTGTTACAAGTCCACCGTTAGGGCCAGGTACTGCGCCTTTGACTAATACAATTGCTTCGTCTTCAAGAATTTTGACAATCTTTAAACCAAGTTGAGTTACCTTGCTGTTACCGTGACGACCGTGCATTTTCTTGCCTTTGAAAACTCTGGAAGGTGTTGCGCATTGTCCAATACTTCCGGTCCCACGGTGTCCGCGGTGACCATGGCTTGCAGGCTGTCCGGCAAAATTATAACGCTTCATAACTCCTGTGAAACCCTTACCTTTTGAGTTTCCGGAAACAGCGATGCTTTCACCTTCTGCAAACAAGTTAACATCAAATACTTGACCAACTTCAACTTCATCAATGTTCTCTACTTCAAATTCACGTAAGAAACGAGTTGGAGTTTGTGCTTTAAAATGACCCTTGATCGGTTTGTTGACTTTGCGTTCAGCAATTGCTTCAAACCCAACTTGTACATGGTTGCATCCGTCTTTTTCCAAAGTCTTTTTTTGTACAACCGTCATAGGTCCGGACTGTAACACTGTCACAGGAAGAGCCGTTCCGTCTTCCTCAAAAATCTGGGTCATGCCTATTTTGCGGGCCAAAAGTCCATTTAACATGGAATCCTCACTTAGTAATATCTTGGTTTATTTAAACGCTCCGCTTGTTTTTGGAACGTAGATGAATATGTTTAGTAAACAGAAAATTTTATATTAATTTATACAGGATTACAAGTTTATTTTTAAAAATGCCTGTCTTGAAGCGCAATCCCGTCCAAAATGTCCAAAAAACACAGTCCTCATTAAATTGCGTAACGCTGATAGGCTAACAGAATATTAGGTGTTGAGATTCCAGATGTTGCGTTCTTTTAAGTCAGCCGATATAATAAAATGTTACAAAGAAAACAAACTATCATCTTAAAACAAACTCTATGAAGTTGTTTATTGTTTCATACTGGAAACGACTACTGGCCGGCCTGTTCATTATTACAGTTACAGGAGTGCTTGCTCTGGGCGGATATATTTACAAAATATATTACGAACCCATCTTAGGCAGTGATATTGAAAACAGTACCATCATCATGATTCCGCGTGGTTCCACTTTCGACAGTGTTACTGCAAGTGTCAGAGAAAAAGGGTTATTGCCATACCCTCGACTCTATCGCTATCTGGCAAGGCAGTTAAAAGTTTATTCGCGTGTACAAACAGGCGAGTTTGAGATTCAGCATCACTGGAACACTTATGAACTTTTACAGTTTCTGATTTCTGGAAAAAGCATCCGCCACCGTGTCACTATTCCGGAAGGTAATAATTTCGCGGACATCGCCGAACGCCTGTTTCGTGCAGAGTTAGCAGACAAAGAGACTATTTTATCTTTGAAACATGATCCGGATTTACTGCGCAAAACAGGAGTTTTGGAAGCAACCTCTCTGGAAGGATTTTTATTTCCTGAAACTTATTTTTTCTCACGTGCAGAAACTGAACAACAAATGCTCTCTGCAATGATAGCACAATACCGTAAGGTTTTTAATAAGGATTTTCAGCAGCGTGTGGAAGAAATTGGCATGAGCGAATACGAAGTGCTCACACTGGCTTCCATTGTGGAAAAAGAAACCGGAGCAGATGCTGACCGGCCGAGGATTGCCTCTGTTTTTCATAATCGACTTAAACGCAAGATGCGTCTGGATAGTGACCCAACAGTAATTTACGGTTTGAAAGATTTCAACGGCAATCTGAAACGCAAACATTTACGCGCACGCACACCATACAACACATACACACGCTACGGTTTACCTCCTACTCCAATCTCCAATCCTGGTAAAGCCTCACTGCAGAGTGTGCTTTATCCTGTAGAAGAGGAATTCCTCTATTTTGTGGCCCGCGGTGACGGTAGCAGCAAATTCTCAAAAACTCTGCGTGAACACAACAAGGCAGTCTGGTACTTTCAGAAAGTCCGCAAGAATCGACAGGCAATGAGTCGTAAACGTAAACAAGCATCCTCGGCAAAATTGTAGTCTCATGTCTTCAGCTCAGTCAATTCCACTTAGTGATTCGGCGTTCATACCGTTGGTGAAAATGCCGCCGAAGACAGATAACAAATTTGTCCTGCTCGGTTATTATATCAGGCAGCACTGGCTTTCATATTCAATTGGCATACTTGCCGTTCTGGCAACAAACTGGATTGCAGTCAGTATTCCGGAATATGTGCTTTTGAGCATCGATCTGTTAAATGATGGTTTGCAGGCAAGACAGGATTTGTTGTGGGATTATCTGCTGATCATGCTTGGACTTGCGCTGATCATGATTCTTGTAAGAACCTCTTCGCGGATGTTCTTTTTTAATCCAGGCCGCGCCATTGAGTGTCAGATCAAAAATGACATGTTCAAAAAACTGATGGCACTTCAAAAAAATTATTACGAAAAAAATCCTTCAGGAAACATCATCTCACGCCTCAACAATGACATCACTGGTGTGCGGATGATTTGCGGTTTTGGTCTCATGCAAGCTTTCAATATCACAACCGCGCTTTCGATGACGCCTTATAAAATGTGGCAGCTTTCGCCGAGCCTCACGCTTTACTGCATTATTCCGATCATTTTAGTATTTACAGTAGTACGTTTGGGGATGCGTGTGCTTGTGCAAAATATGCGGGCACGTATGGAAAGCCTTCAGCGTCTTTCCGGATTTACCGTTTCCTCCCTTTCAGCAATTGACCTGATTAAAAGTAAAACTATGCGTGAATGGAGTACAAGTCGTTTCGAGAAAGAAAATCAGGACATGCTGCAGCGCTCCATGAAAATCGCCTGGACACGTTCCTTTGTGATGCCAATGTTGAGTAATTTGGAACATTTTCTAAAAATCCTGGTTTTACTCATCGGTGGAATGATGGTCATTCAGGAGGACTTCACCATTGGTCAGTTGACTGCTTTTATCGCCTATTCTGCTTTATTGACTTTTCCGTTGATGGGTCTGGGATGGGTAACGACAATGTTTCAACAGGGATTGATTGGACTGACGAGTATTCAAACTATTCTGCAGCAGGATTTACCACGCGCAAAACTACTTCCGCTTCAAGAGCCAAAACGCGCAAAACTTTTTGCGGAAAACGGCTTGAGCGTCAAAAACCTGAATTATCGCTATCCTGACGGTAATAAAGATGTTCTAAGGAAAATTAATTTCACAATCCATCCCGGACAAATTATTGGAGTTTTAGGGCGGATCGGTTCCGGAAAATCAACTCTGGTCAACGCCTTAAACCGTTACATAGACATCCGCCCGGGTTCAATATTTTTAGGTGAGCATGACCTTAGTACACTCAGTGATAATGACCTCCGGACTTCAATCAGGACTGTTACACAGGAACCTTTTTTGTTTTCCGACACAGTTGAAAACAACGTTACTTTTGCCGATACAGATTATGATTCCGTTGATCCGGAACATTTTCGTGAAATCCTCAGTGCTGTCTCCCTCGACACGGAAGTAGCACGATTTCCTAAACAGGAAAAAACGATGGTTGGTGAAAAGGGGATCATGCTTTCCGGAGGTCAGAAACAGAGAATCAGTCTCGCAAGAGCCATGCTGAAACCCTGTGATTTGTTAATTTTGGATAATGTGCTTTCTGCTGTTGACTACGAAACAGAGCGTCACCTGCTGCGTGAAATTTACAAACTGCTTAAACCGGGAAATAACAGTCCGGCCCAGGCAAAAAGCATCCTGATCGTTTCGCATCGTGTTACATCGATGGTAAATGCAGATTGGATTTTGGTGCTGGACGAAGGACAAATTGTGGATCAGGGACGACATCTTGAGTTGATTAAACGTGCAGGATATTATCGACAAATGTGGGAACTGCAAAACGACCATAATTCTTGAGTAGTACTGGGTGATCTCTTCACCCACAAACCAAATACATAACCCAGAACTCATCATTGCTTTCTCTCCAAAAAGTTTCAAACCGTCTCTGGGACAAGCCTATTCTCAAAAACATTACGTGGTCTACAGAGTCCGGTCAAAGCTGGGCGATACTTGGTCCAAATGGCGCTGGTAAATCAACGCTGATAAAAGTCATTCTGGGCCAACTTCCTTATTGTGGAACTATCAAACGTGGTGAGATAATTTCCACGTTTGATCAAATAGCGCATGTCTCTCTTGAACAGCAAAAAATACTGGTTGCACTTGAAGAAAAAAAAGACCGCTACGAAGAATACAGCGGCAAGGAACAGCATTCTTTGAGCGGACACGAATTCATAGATCCTCAAGGAAAGCAGACTGGAAAACTGCTAGAAACCGCAGAGCAGCTCGGTCTTGTAACGCTCCTGGAAAAACCCTTGCGATACTTTTCAAATGGAGAAATACGCAAAACTCTGATCGCCAAAGCTTTGCTTGCTGATCCGAGACTGTTGATTCTTGATGAGCCTTTTGATGGACTCGATTCCGCATCCGCCGAGTGGTTGTCACAAAGCATTTCAGGACTGATAAAAAACGGATTAGCGGTTTGGCTGGTGAGTCACCGTTTTGATGAACTTGTGCCGGAAATTAAGCATGTTCTGTGTTTGAAATCCGGAAAAATTTTTGCGAAGGGTTTGCGCTCAGAAGTCCTGAATGCGGATAACATGGACAGACTTTACGCTGAAGATGAAGGTGGGAAAACTCTGCACATAAACACAGAGTGTACTGAGGAAAAGTTTGAAAGACTAATTCCGCAAAACACCCCGGAAGCAACTACGACTATTAAAAAACCTCCCTGCATTATCCGGATGCAAAACGTTAATGTACGTTACGGAGAAAACGTTGTGTTGGAAAAATTTAATTGGTCAGTACATCAAGGAGAAAACTGGAAAATTATAGGACCAAACGGCTCGGGTAAATCGACCTTACTCAGTTTGATTTCCGGAGACAATCTGCAAGCCTACTCCAATCAAATTTATCTTTTTGGAAGACGACGTGGTTCAGGAGAAAGCGTCTGGGACATCAAACAGCGAATCGGTTTGGTCTCTCCGGAATTTCAGGTGCGCTACCGTGAATCGGTTTCAGTTCTGAAAGTTGTGCTTTCGGGATTCTTTGATACAATTGGATTTTATCAGCCTGCTTCAGAAAAGCAAAAAAGAACCGCCTTAAACTGGATGGAATTCCTTGAAATAAATGAGCTTACTGAAGAGGACTATACTCGGCTTTCTTACGGACAGCAACGGTTGATCCTGATTGCCAGAGCAATGGTAAAATCACCACCTCTGCTCATCCTTGACGAGCCTTGTCAGGGATTGGACCGCACAAACAGGAATCGGGTGCTGGAACTTATCAACCAAATCGGCCTTAATTCAGCGACACAAATTCTCTATGTTACCCATATTGCAACGGATAAACTGAACTGTTTCAGTCATGAATTGCGTTTTGAAGTTAGGAAGGACGGTAGTTTTCGGCCGCATATTTACTGAGTTAGGATATCCTGATTGTGACTCGTCTTAAACTCAAAGGAGAGACGCAATGGCAAAACCGCC
>Ga0114994_10000856_pt1 | contig 21217 bp, 18 predicted proteins | sample ArcticOcean_MG_C_9_FD_87043 | JGI IMG/M metagenome (GOLD analysis project Ga0114994, IMG submission 87043) | Marine microbial communities from western Arctic Ocean - ArcticOcean_MG_CB2_152 | ecosystem: Environmental > Aquatic > Marine > Oceanic | place: Arctic Ocean: Canada Basin | collected...
ATTCTGATAAATCAGATGATTCTGACTTAAATGACGAAGAAACATCCCTACGTGAAGACGTAGTGGAAGCCATTTCGTCATCAATTGAGGCTGAAATAGAGAATTTGACCGAAAATTCGAGCTCAGAAGAAAATTTAACAAAAAAAATACCTTTAAATTCGGACAGTAAAAAAGATCTTACAAATAGCTCAAATATTGAAGGTGATGAACCTGAAATAATCGAGGTTGCAGTGCCTAATTCCCTGTTCGGTAAGTGGCTCGCTGAACGAGCTGAGGTCACAGAATTCGGCTCAGGTGGCCATGCTCAACCTCAAGTAGAACGTGGTGCAGCAGCGATTATTGATTCGTTCTTGAAAATTGATAAACCCACAATAGGAACACTTCGCGATATCGATTTGCCATCAATAGAATGGGCGAACAAAGGACTTGCGGAAGACCCGAGTTTGGTCACAGAAACAATGGCAAAATTGTATGCAAAACAGGGGCAAATGGGTCGCGCCAGGAAAGCTTTTAAGATGTTAGCTTTGCAATACCCTGATAAAAGTGTTTATTTTGCAGCCCAGCTTAAAAAGCTAAGTAAAAAATAAGAATCTATAATAGACATGTTATTAACTACAGTTATTTTAATTATTTGCTTCATTTTAGGAGCAGTTATTCTTATCCAAAACCCTAAAGGTGGTGGATTAGCCGCAGGTTTTACAGGTGGAGCACAAATGGGTGGAGTTCAACGAACAACTGATTTTCTAGAGAAAACCACTTGGTACCTAGTTGTTGCTTTGTTTGTTTCTTGCCTGTACGCGGGTATCATGAACGGAGATTCTTCTCTTGATACTGGTGTTGATGACTCATTGTTGAATTCAGGTACTCAAACTGAGTTTGCTGAGCCAACCGGAGAATCACTCGGAGATCCAGCCGGAGATCCAGCCGGAGAACCAGCCGGAGAACCAGCCGGAGATCCTGTTGTTGAAGGGGAGAATTAAACAACTCTTTTTCAAGTTGAAATTTTTAATTTGTGACTCATTGTCGCATAGTTATGGTTTGGTACAGAATCACACCAGCCACTTAATAAATATGAAAATATTATCATGTCAGTAAATATTCGCCCTCTAGCAGATAGAGTTCTAATTGAACCAGCTGCGGCAGAAGAAACCACAATGAGTGGTATTATCATTCCAGACACAGCCCAGGAAAAGCCTCAACGAGGTACAGTGATTGCTGTAGGGCCAGGTAAACCGGACGAGCCTACAACCGTAAAGGTGGGTGATTCTGTTCTGTACGGAAAATACTCTGGAACAGACCTTCAGTTAGAGGGAAAGGATTACATGATTATGAGAGAATCTGACATTTTAGCAATAGTATAATTAATAGACATGGCTAAGGATATTAAATTTGATATAGAAGCACGAGCAGCTTTAAAAGCGGGTGTTGATGCACTCGCTAATGCTGTTAAAGTAACACTAGGTCCGAAGGGTCGAAATGTTGTAATAGACAGAAAATTCGGTGCACCGAGCGTTACTAAAGACGGTGTGACTGTTGCAAAAGAAATTGAGCTAAAGGATCCCGTTCAGAATATGGGAGCCCAAATGGTGAAAGAAGTGGCTAGTAAGACAGCTGATGTTGCAGGGGACGGAACTACTACGGCGACGGTTCTTGCTCAGGCATTAATTACTGAAGGTATGCGCAATGTGGCTTCTGGAGCTAACCCAATGGACCTAAAGCGCGGAATGGATAAAGCATCAGCGGCTATAGTTGCAGAGCTAAAGAAAATGAGCAAGGAAGTAGGTTCAGATAATTCACTTATAGAACAGGTTGCAACTATTTCAGCTAATAACGATAAAGATATCGGTGCTTTAATTGCTCAAGCAATGAAGACTGTAGGTAACGAAGGTGTTATTACGGTGGAAGAGGCAAAGGGCATGGAGACGACGGTAACTATTGTTGAGGGAATGCAATTTGATAGAGGTTACCTAAGCCCTTACTTCGTTACGAATCCTGAGAAAATGGAAACGGAGTTGGAGAATCCATACATTTTGATTCACGATAAGAAGGTGAGCAACATGAAGGATCTTCTTCCTGTACTCGAGCAAACAGCTCAATCTGGTAGACCACTTCTGATTATTGCAGAAGATGTTGATGGAGAGGCTTTAGCCACTCTAGTGGTAAATAAAATCAGAGGTTCTCTGAAAATTGCTGCTGTAAAAGCGCCAGGTTTCGGTGATAGAAGAAAGGCTATGCTTCAAGACATCGCTATTCTAACAGGTGGCCAAGTCATTTCTGAGGAGACTGGCCTTAAGCTAGAAAACACTTCGATTGATGATTTGGGTTCAGCTGAGAAAATCACTATTGATAAAGACAACACCATTATTGTAAACGGTGCTGGTACAAAGAAGGATATTATTGCTAGAGTAGGTCAAATCAAGGCTCAAATAGAATCAACTACTTCTGATTACGATAAAGAAAAACTTCAGGAACGTTTAGCTAAGTTAGCAGGAGGTGTAGCCGTGCTTTATGTCGGAGCTGCCACTGAAGTCGAGATGAAAGAGAAGAAGGATAGAGTTGATGACGCACTTCACGCTACTAGAGCCGCTGTTCAAGAGGGCATAGTGCCGGGTGGAGGAACAGCATATATACGTGCTGCTTCTAAACTTGATAAAGTCGAATGTGAAAATGCCGACGAGAGAACCGGTATTAGTATTGTCGTAAGAGCAGTTGAAGAGCCGTTAAGACAAATAGTTGCTAATGCAGGAGGTGAAGGAGCGGTTATTGTAAATACCGTAAGGGAAGGAAAAGGCGATTTCGGATATAACGCTAGAACTGAAGAATTCGTTAAGTTATTCGCAGCTGGGGTTATCGATCCTACGAAAGTTAGCCGTGTTGCTCTTGAGAATGCTGTTTCGATTTCCGGGATGATGCTCACTACGGAGTGTGTTATCTCTGACATTGAAGAAGAAGGATCTGCAATGCCTCCAGCTATGCCAGGTGGTATGGGTGGTATGATGTAATGAATACGTGGATTTGAGAGGTATATTCGTTGCATGTCTATAGAAGTCAATCACGTCACGAAAGTTTTTAATGGGCAAGCTGCCCTTAATGACGTGAGTTTAGATATACCTGCTGGACAAGTTTTGGGGCTTTTAGGGCCTAACGGAGCTGGTAAATCCACTCTTATGAGATTGATTTCCGGATACCTTCCTCCCACATCTGGGAGGTTAGAAGTTTGTGGTTTTAACGTTGACGATTCGCCTCTAGAAACGAAGAGTCGTCTAGGGTATCTACCAGAACATAACCCTTTACCGGAAGAAATGTACATCAGAGAGTATCTGATGTTCGTGGGTGGTATTTATAAGTTGACAGACCTTAAAAGCAGGGTAGAGCTCGTGATAGATAAAGTGGGGTTGAGACCTGAGATTCACAAGAAAATAAGTGAGTTATCGAAGGGGTTCCTTCAAAGAGTCGGACTTGCTGCTGCTATTATACATGAACCGGAGGTGCTGATATTAGACGAGCCTACTTCGGGTTTGGACCCTAATCAACTCATAGAAATAAGAGCCTTGATAAAATCTATGGGAAATGATAGAACGGTGATGCTCTCCACTCATATTATGCAAGAGGTTGAGGCGATGTGTGATAGGGTTGTGATTATTAATCGTGGCGAGATTGTGGCGGATGATAGTATTGAAGTTTTCATCTCTAGCGAAGGAGGTCTTGAGGCTGAATTTAAGAAGTTGACGTGTTGATAGAGGGCACTCAGGAACGAGGTACTGTATTCCGTTCTACGGGGTCTTGGTATGATGTGCAGGATTCTACTGGAGCTACAGTAAAGTGCACACTTAAAGGAAAAATCAGACTCAAGGGGATAAGAAGCACTAACCCTATAGCTGTAGGTGATTCCGTGTTATTCGTTCGGTCTGAAGACGAAATAGGAGTGATAGATACCATTGAAGAGAGAAAGAATTTCATCGCTAGAAAATCGGTAAACCTATCCAAGGAGAGTCATATCGTGGCCTCAAATTTAGATAGAGCTTTTCTTATCGTCACTATAGCATCTCCCAGAACATCCTCTGGTTTTATAGATAGATTTTTAGTTACTGCGGAAGCCTATGGAATCCCCACAACTATTGTATTCAATAAGATTGATTTACTAGTAGATGATGTTTCTTCTGAAGAGAGGCAGCAAGAGCTAGAAAGAATATACTCTAATATCGGCTACGAGATAGCTAAGGTTTCTGCTACTACTGGAGAGGGTATTCAGGAGTTAAAAAAGTCTCTAAAAGATGGAATTAACTTACTGGCTGGGCATAGTGGAGTAGGGAAGAGCACCATCATTAACAGCCTCATGCCGGGCTTAGAATTAAAGACCGCAGACGTTTCTGAATCACATTCTAAGGGTAGGCATACGACCACTTTTGCAGAGATGTTCATTATTCCAGGTGGTGGGTTTATAATTGATACACCGGGTATTAAAGGCTTCGGACTTATCACCATAGAGCGTCAAACCCTCAACCATCAATTCCCCGAGATATTTTCTTATATCTCTGGATGTAAATTTCACAATTGCGTTCATACAGGTGAGCCTGGATGTGCTGTTAAAAAGGCAGTTGAAGAAGGCAAGATTTCTGAGGAGCGTTACTCAAACTATTACGAGATGTACGAGACGTTTGAGGAGGGGCCTTATCGCTAGGTTTCAAACGTGGGTTACACCCTAGAACAGTAAAGTCCGTTTACTCTCAGATCTTTCGTGTTGTACTTAATCCTCGCGCCTGTGTTTCTGTCAATAACATCTATTCCTATAGAACGAAGTATTCCGTCTCCAGCAGCACAATCCCATTCCATATAGGGTCCGGTTCGCGAGTGTATTTCTGCTTCACCTAGGGCTAATTCACAAAACTTTAGTGCCCCACTCACAGGCCTAGCCACGACATCTTTAGGATTTATCCCTGGAGGAGTTAGCGCATTTACTGTAGCCTTCTCATTCCATGAAGTTACTAGCCTGAATGGCTTCCTAGCCTTTCGGGTAACTACTCTCCGTGAATTACTGCCATCGAGTTGGCATATTGAAAAACCCATGCCTTCAACGCCGTAATAAATCGTGTTCGTTAAAGGATCTGCTACTACTCCGATTATGGGGCCTGAATTATCACACAGAGCGATGTTTACTGCAAAACCCGATCTGCTTTTGAGGAACGATTCCGTCCCGTCAAGTGGGTCTACTAGCCAGAAAAACTCCCAATCCCTTCTAGTTGAATACTCAGGTGCCTTCGCTTCCTCACTTAAAATAGGAATTTTCAGGGGTTCTAAAATCTCTGCTATAACTTTTTGGGATGCGAAATCTGCATCTGAAACCAGAGATCCGTCGAGTTTTGATTCAATGTGTAGTTCCTCATCCGAAGCTGTAATTACGTCTAGAAGCGCTCTAGCTCCTGCACCAGCTGCCTCGAGTGCTTTGCTAGCACAAAGGTTTATAAGTTCCGGAGACATCATGCCACTAATATAACTACCTTTGCCCCGATGCAGGGGTGCCGCATGGCTGAGATAATACCCTTCGAACCTTACCAGATTATGCTGGAAAGGAAGTTGTCAAAAGTGTCTTCCCAAAAAGCACTCCAGCGTCATTAAACTCAATTTATATTTAGATGCGCTATTTATTATTTTTCACTGCATTTTTAGCTCCTTTTTTCTCAGTAGCCCAAATCGATTCCATCAACCTTCTTCAGCCCGCAGCCGTTACTGCTGTGACTTCTGATGCTAGAGCTCCCTTTGCTCACACAGATATTTCAGCTGATGACCTTAAGGCTCGTGATGCTTCACAAGACCTCCCATTCTTACTCCGTTTTTCTCCATCAGTAGTAGTTACTTCAGATGCAGGTAACGGAATAGGATATACGGGTATGCGTATTAGAGGTATTGATGCAACTCGTGTAAACGTAACGATTAATGGTGTGCCACTTAACGACGCTGAGTCGCAGGGTGTGTACTGGGTGGATCTTCCAGATTTAGGATCAAGCGTTAACAATCTTCAAATCCACAGGGGAGTCGGTACCAGTACTGTTGGTCCTTCATCTTTCGGTGGTTCTGTTGCCATTAACACCCTAGGTAAAGTTGTTACTCCTGAGATTTCTGCAGTTCTGGCTGCAGGATCTTTCGGCTCAAGAAGAATGACCGCGTCGTGGACCACAGGAATGATAGGCGATGGCTGGTCATTTGATGGTAGAGTTTCACAGATTAACTCTGATGGATATATAGATAGAGCCACTAGTGAGTTGTTCTCTTTATACGGTTCTGCTACTAAGCGTTGGGAGACTGGACGTGTGTCATTTACTCAAATGAACGGAACAGAGCGCACTTACCAAGCTTGGTACGGAGTTCCACAACTAGCTACTGACGAAGCAACGACAGATGAGGAAATCATTGAATGGGCTTATAACAGCGGGGAGTATGGATACGGATCCGACACGACTAGGATCAATGATTTATTATTAAACCGCCGCCGCCATAACTACTACACTTACGGGGATGAGGTGGATGATTATGCGCAGAACCATAGCCAGATTCACTTTGATCAATCAGTAGGTATTGCTAACGTGGGTCTTACTTTATACCAAACCCTAGGCAATGGCTTTTACGAGCAACAAAAACTCGGAGATGATTACGAGTCATACGGTTTAGTCTCACCAGATACAGCTATACAAACTTCAGACGTTATCCGTCGTAGATGGTTAGATAACACACTTCAGGGTGGTCTTCTAAATGTCAACATGACTTTCGGAAACATCACCGTTGATGGTGGAGGAGCCTATTCTCAATACGAAGGAGGTCATTTCGGGGAGATTATCGAAATGGAAAACGTAGATGCTGGACACAGATATTACGATAACGTAGGTACTAAGACAGACTTGAGTGTTTACACGCGTACTACTCTGGCCTTGCTCGATGATAAATTAAGATTTCAAGGTGAGATTCAAGTTCGTAGTGTAGAGTATTCTGCTACAGGGATTGATTCGGACCTCAGAGACTTCACAATCGGAGACACGCTTTCTTTCTTCAATCCTAAGTTTGGATTAGATTTCATGCCCAATTCAAATAATAGAGCTTTCTTCTCTATCGCAAAAGCACATAGAGAGCCTTCGAGAAGTGATTATTTAGACAGCCCTCAATCAACTGAGATTCTACCTGAACAACTAATGGATTTCGAATTAGGATTTCGTCACTCTCATGAAAAGTGGGCTGTGGAGATAGGAGCGTATATGATGCAATACCACAATCAGTTAATCGCAACAGGTGCGCTTAACGATGTGGGTAGCCCCATCAGAGTTAACGTAGAAGAGTCTTACCGTCGTGGTCTTGAGCTTCAAGCTGGAGTACAAGTTTCACCTAGAATTAGATGGGATGGAAACCTGACTTTATCTCAGAATAAAATCCCTGAATTCACAGAAGTTATATATGACTATGATTCGTCTATGCCTTACGTTAATGATGTTATTCATTACGACACAGACATTGCTTTCTCTCCTTCTGTGGTAGGGTCAAGTATTATCGGGGTTAGTCTATGGGATGGGACTTCTTTCTTCTCTGAAGAGGCATTTAAAATAGATGTAGAGTTTGCTTCAAAATACGTAGGTAAGCAGTTCTTAGATAACACATCAATTCGTGAAAGCTTAGGGTCAATTTACACTGGCATTACATTATATGATGACAGAGCATCATTGCCAGCATACTTAGTGCATGACGTTATTATTAGATGCTCTACGAAGAATGCAGCAGGTAAAGAATTCGGCTTAAGCATATTCGCGAACAATATACTAGACCATATGTACAGTGCGAATGGTTGGACATACAGCTATAGATCTGGCGGTGCTAATGCTACGACTACTGAGAATTACGTTTACCCTCAGGCGGGAAGAAATGGTTTTGTTAGTCTGAGCGTTAAGTTCTAATTTTAGAGAATGAGATTAAGTATTGTAAGCCTTTCGGTATTTGTCGCTCTACTGAGCTTTTCTTCAAGCGCACAGATATATATGTACACCATGCCATTTGAAGAAAGCCCTCACGAGGGTACTTGGCTTCAATGGCCACATAACTACACATACGGTGGAGGCGCAGAAGACGCTGAACCTACATGGGTTGCGATGACAGAGGCACTAGTAACAGGAGAGAAGGTTCATCTTATCGCTTACAATACTGAAGAGGTAGTTCACATTAATAGCGCGCTTGAAGAAGCTGGGGTAGCTATGGAAAATGTGGACTTCTTCATAAGCCCTAACGACGATTATTGGGTCCGTGATAACGGTCCCATTTTGGTTAATAATATCGAGGGTGAATTAGTGATTCTAGACTGGGGGTTTAACGGATGGGGAGGTGATACACCCTATGAATTGTGTGATGAGATCCCTGCATTTGTAGGCGAAGAACTGGGGCTTCCAGTTGTCGATCTTAATGCTATGGTGCTCGAAGGTGGAGCTTTTGAAATAGACGGAGCAGGGAGCATGATGGCGACTAGATCATCTATTACGGGGAACGATAGAAACCCAGGATTAACGGAGGCTGAAATTGAAGGCTATATGACGCAGAATTTGGGTGTCACGAATTTTATTTGGCTGGATGGACAGTTCGGAGGACAGGAAGATATCACGGACCAACACATAGACGGCTTCTTGAAATTTCACGGCGACAACACGATAGTCACAATGAATTCTTCGGATCTCAACTACTGGTATGTTAGCGCATCAGACAGGGAAATCATTTTCAACGCCACGAATGCAAGCGGTGAACCGTATAACTATGTTTACCTCCCGCTCACTCAATACCCTGTTACAACCACTTGGGGACAGCCCGTAGGATTCAGATGTACTTACGCGAACTACTACGTTGCAAATACCGTGGTCCTCGTTCCTAACTACGACGACCCTATGGATGAGGTTGCAAATGGGCTAATTCAGGAGCTATACCCTGATAGAGTAGTTGTGGGTGTTAATTCCAGAAACATAGTTCTCTACGGCGGGATGATTCACTGCGTCACTCAGCAGCAACCTGTGCCCGCAAACTCAATAGGCGTAGACGATATTCCACAAGAACTTCCTATAGGTGAACTGATTCAGGTCCTCGATCTTAGCGGTCGCCTAGTTGGCTCTCCTGAAAAAGGAATCATATATCTGTGGGTGTATTCTAGCGGCAGAGTAGTGAAGGCTATTTCTGAATAGCGCTCTTTATCTGATTAACCGTGTCGGGATGCCTCATGACATGACCGCTTTGGATGATATGAAACCTTACGTTTCCCAAACCCTGTAGCTTTTCTCTCAATGAACTTGACCACTTGTAGGGTATGATTTTATCTCGGTCACCGAACACAAAGTGTGCTTCAAAACTCTTGTTTTTCTTGAGTAATTCCACTAGCTTTTCTTCATCAGGCCAAAACCTCTTATGCCCAGCCCATCCATAAGCTACCCTTTGTCTTATCTCTGGATTATCAGTGTGAAACCTACCGAAGTGGTGTTTGTGACTTGAGATTAACCCCACTTTGTACAGTGAGTCTATAAGCCATCGATTCATTCTAGGGAATTTATCTACTAACCCCCAACAGTATCGTCCGACCAAAGTGTTTACCACGAATTTGTAGAGCTTACCCATCTTCAGTCCATCAGGAGCAAGGACGATAATTCTATGAAAATTTAAGGGAAAATTTTCGTACAGACTGAGCGCAACCCTGCTACCCATAGAGTATCCAAGAAGCTCAGATTCAACATTTCCCCATCTCTCTTTAATCATCTTTTCCAAGGCCGCCATTAATATATCTGGTGGCAGAATTTTGTCGACTTTAATTGGTGGTAAAGGCTTGCTTTTTCCGTGATGAAGTAAGTTGACCGACAGTAGTGCAGTGTTGCTATCGTAGATGGGCATAAAGCTTTCCATTTCTTTAGCCGTCCTATCGAAGCCGTGAAAAGCGATCACAACCCTATCGGTAACTCCTGAAACAGCAGGTTTTATCCACCCTTCGAACTGCCACCCGTTATTTATCCAAATCACTTTCATGCCTTCACTCATTTTGCTAAGGTCGTAAATAGTGATAGAGTGTGGAAAAAGTGAGGGTTACTTAATAGATGTTTTATTTAAATGATGCCTTAACTTTGCGCCGGTTACTTGCATTCGTAACCGGCAGCTTTGAAGTGAGTTTTTCACTAAAAGGTCGCCGGATAAAAAAAAAATGCCCAAAGACTCGAGCATAAAGTCGGTACTTATTATCGGCAGTGGTCCCATAGTTATAGGTCAAGCCTGTGAGTTTGACTATAGTGGCTCTCAAGCTGCACGTTCTTTAAGAGAGGAAGGGATAGAGGTTACGCTGATTAATTCTAATCCAGCTACCATCATGACTGATCCAGTTATGGCTGATAACATCTACTTAGAACCTCTCGAGCCGGAGTCTATTGTTAAGATTCTAGAGATGCATGATATCGATTCTGTTCTACCCACAATGGGTGGCCAAACAGCTCTTAACCTCGCAATCAAATGTGATGAGATAGGAATTTGGGAAAAGCATGAAGTAAAGATTATCGGTGTAGATATCAGTGCTATTGAAATCACTGAGAATAGAGAGGAGTTCAGATTGCTTATGGAAAGGATAGACATTCCCATGGCTCCACAAGCAACGGCTAAGAGCTTTTTAGAAGGGAAGGAGATAGCACAAAAATTCGGATTTCCACTTTGCATCAGAGCTTCATTCACTTTAGGTGGAACCGGAGCATCTGTAGTTCATGCTAAGGAAGATTTTGAAGCGAGGCTTACTGATGGATTACATAAATCGCCTATTCACGAGGTGATGATAGATAAGGCACTTCTAGGGTGGAAGGAGTTTGAGTTAGAGCTTCTCCGAGATGCGAATGATAATGTGACTATAGTTTGTTCTATAGAAAACATGGATCCTATGGGAATCCATACCGGAGATTCGATTACAGTAGCACCAGCTATGACGCTGTCCGATGCTACATATCAACGCATGCGCGATATGGCCATTAAAATGATGCGCAGTATTGGAGAATTTGCGGGAGGATGTAATGTTCAGTTCGCCGTATCACCTGATGAGAAGGAAGATATCATTGCAATTGAAATCAATCCTAGAGTGAGTCGTTCTTCAGCTCTTGCATCTAAAGCCACAGGTTATCCTATTGCTAAATTAGCTTCGAAGCTTGCTATAGGTTATCACCTTGATGAACTTAAGAATACTATAACAGGTAGTACTTCTGCTATGTTCGAGCCTACTCTAGACTACGTTGTAGTAAAAATCCCGCGTTGGAATTTCGATAAATTCCCGGGAGCGGATAGACAACTCGGACTTCAGATGAAATCCGTGGGAGAGGTTATGGCTATTGGAAGGTCGTTCCAAGAAGCACTCCAGAAAGCATGTCAATCACTTGAGATTAAGAGAAATGGACTAGGGGCAGATGGAAGAGAACTAAAGGATAAAGATGCTATTATGCATAGCCTAGCTCATCCATCATGGAATAGACTGTTCCATATTTACGATGCGTTTAAGCTAGGTCTTCCTTTTCATAAAATTCACGAAGCTACTCAGATAGATCCTTGGTTCTTGCGCCAAATAGAAGAGCTACTCATGCTCGAAAAGGATATCGAAAAGGAGACCATTGAGTCTATTGAGCGCGCGTTGTTGATGGAAGCAAAACGTAAAGGCTATGCCGACAGACAGATCGCCCATCTTTTAGATTGTCTTGAAAGTGAGGTGCATGAGCGTCGTAGGGCCGAAGGAATTAAAAGAGTATATAAACTGGTGGACACTTGTGCCGCCGAATTCCCAGCCGTCACGCCATATTACTATTCTACTTTTGAAGAGAATGACAATGAAAGTGTCGTTTCGGATAAGAAGAAAGTCATAGTTTTAGGTTCTGGTCCTAACAGAATAGGGCAGGGGATTGAATTTGACTACTGCTGTGTTCATGGAGTCTTAGCCGCAAAGGAATGTGGTTATGAAACCATCATGATTAACTGTAATCCAGAGACGGTTTCTACCGATTTCGATACAGCTGATAAATTGTATTTCGAGCCCGTGTTTTGGGAGCATATTTACGATATCATCCTCCACGAAAATCCAGTTGGAGTTATAGTTCAACTTGGAGGCCAAACAGCTCTCAAGCTCGCTGAAAAACTAGATAGATATAACATCCCAGTTCTAGGCACTTCTTATAAGGCGCTAGACTTAGCTGAGGATAGAGGTAGCTTTTCTACTTTGCTTAAAAAGGAAGGTATTCCCTACCCGAAATTCGGAGTTGTGGAGAATGCAGACCAGGCTGTGGACTTATGTCGTAAGCTAGGTTTCCCTCTTCTCGTTAGACCATCCTACGTGTTAGGTGGGCAGAAGATGAAAATTGTGATTAACGAGGAAGATCTAGCGAATCACGTGGTATCCATCCTCAAGCATATGCCAGAAAATCAAATTCTACTCGATCACTTTTTAGAGGGAGCATTAGAATGTGAGGCCGATGCTATTTGCGATGGGGAAGATGTTCGAATTATTGGAATCATGCAGCACATTGAGCCCGCAGGAATACACTCCGGTGATAGCTACGCGTTATTGCCTCCTTTCGATTTAAGTGAAGTCGTAATCGCAAAGATTAAAGACTATACCCGACGTATAGCTTTCGCGCTTGAAACTAGAGGATTGATTAATGTTCAGTTCGCGGTGCAAGGCGATGAGGTTTATATAATTGAAGCGAACCCACGAGCTTCAAGAACGGTTCCGTTTATTTCGAAAGCATATGGTGTGCCCTATGTGAATCAAGCAACAAAGGTGATGCTAGGTGAGAAGAAGATTTCTGAGATGCCTCACTCACCCCTCTTAGAAGGATTTGCTGTTAAGATCCCTGTGTTCAGTTATTCAAAGTTCCCTAACGTGAATAAGGAGTTAGGACCTGAGATGAAATCTACTGGAGAGGCTATTAGATTCATACCGGATTTAAAGGATCCGTTCTTTAGAAAAATATACAGTGAACGCAACTTATATTTGAGTAAGTAAATATGAAGTTTTTACTCTATATCATTTTATCGTGGATTGTTTTTCGCTGGCTCAACCGGATTTTCGGTGGTTCGCGTCAGCAGCCGCACCCTCCACCGCGTCCACATGGGGATAATAAGCCTAAAAGTAAAAAACCGGATTCAGATAAAATCGGAGATTACGTCGATTACGAAGAAGTAGACGATTAAAGATTTGCCGACCGTCGCGCAAGTATTAACTTGCTGCATGCAGAAAGTCGACCTTAAAAAATTATTAAATAATGCGATTCCGCATTTTATTGCGATAGCTGCTTTATACATTGTTGCTTCACTTTTTTATGCACCCACATTTGATTCTAAAAGCCTAAGCCAAAGCGATACAGATCATTACGTTGGAATGTCCCAAGAAGCTCTCAGTTATGAGGCAGTAGATGGTGAGCGAACTTCTTGGACTGACAGTATGTTCGGAGGGATGCCCACTATCCAAATATCTGGGACAGGTCAGATGACATTCTCTAAATGGATTTGGAAGTTCTTGCGAATGATAATGAGTCCAGAAGTGATGACCTTATTTATGGCAATGCTTTCTGCGTATGTGTTAGCGCTGTGTTTAAGAGCCCCGCCATTAGTTGCGTTCATAGTTGGAGCCACATTCGGATTGGGTTCGATAAACACTTTGTATATCGCAGCTGGCCACGCTACTAAGGTTAGAGCCATAGCGATGATGCCAGGAATACTGGGAGGTGTGATTGCTGCATTTAGAGGTAGGCGGTGGCTGGGAGTGGGTATTGCGGCTCTGTTTACGACCATCCATCTCGATGCGAATCATCTGCAAATGACATATTATTTGTTGTTCCTACTCACAGCTGTAGGGATATCAGAATTGATTTATGCTTTTCTTAAAGGCCAAATCAAATCCGCCCTCATTACTTCATCCCTTCTTATAGTTGCTGCAGTTGTCGCTGTTTTGCCATCAGCTCCCAACTTGTACTTAACGAAGAACTATTCTCATCACACCACAAGAGGAGAGGCAATATTACCAGTTTCGGAGTTCACCTCTAATTCCTCATCTGGGCTAGACAAAGATTATATTCTTGAGTACAGCATGGCTAAAGGCGAGTGGCTTTCCATGATGGTTCCGAATGTGAAAGGTGGGACAGAAAGCATGAAGGTACAGGGTAAGGATTACCCAAGTTATTGGGGGGAGCAAAGCTTCAGTGGTGGTGCTTTTTATTTCGGATCTATAGCCTTCGCATTTATGCTAGCCTTCTTCTTTTTCAGTAAGGACAGAATCAGATGGCCCATTCTTATTATCACAATTTTAGCCATAATATTATCTTGGCGAGACGCTTCACCAATCTCTGATTTCTTCATAGATCATTTCCCACTCTTCAATAAGTTTAGGGATACGAAGATGATGCTTGTCCTTGTACAATTATGTGTAGCCACTACCCTTACCCTTTCGTTGAAGCAGGTTTGGGAGGATGGAGTATCCTCCAAATGGAAGCCAGTAATTTTCTCATTATCAGGAGTGCTAGCCCTACTCTTAATTATATACATTCTGCCAGGAGTGTTTTTTGATTTCCACTCTTCAATACGGACTGATCAGTTCTGGGACCATTTCGGTGGAGGTGTAATTAAAGAGTTGAGGGTGAATATTTTTAGAACGGATTTACTGCGAACCCTAGGCCTAATATCAATTGCAACGGCAGGTCTGTTTGTAATGTTGAAGGGATTAGTAAGTAAGAAGATAGTAATGCCCATTCTTGCCTTGATTATGGTTGCTGACTTGTTCTTTGTAAACATGAGGTATATGTCAGAACGCAATTGGAGATCCAACACATCAGCTCTTTTTCCTCACACTGCTTCATCAGAAGATTTATCACTTTTAGAACAAGAGTCATCAGGTCTAGTGGACTTTGACACAGTTAAACGCCAATACTTGAAGGCTGCAAAAGAGAAGTTAGGTCATAGCGTGAGAAAGAATTCTGCGGCTGACCACTCAGCTTCATTTAGTGCTCTGAACTCTTTGACTCACTATAGAGTTATAAACTGGTCTAACCCATTTAACGATGCTAGAACTTCATATTTTCACAAATCTGTAGGCGGTTATCACGGTGCTAAACTACGCCGATATCAAGATTTCATCACCCACATTCTCTCCCCTGAGATTCAAAAATTCGCGGAGATTGCTAGTACAAGTATATCCGGGATTACTGAAGCTGAAAAAGGAATACATGGCCTCAGCATGCTCAACACTAAGTATATTTTAAACGGTGGTCCGAATCCTGTACCTCTAAGAAGTGCTCTCGGTCCAGCTTGGGTGGTACACGATGTGAAGTGGGTGTCGGATGCGGAGACGGAGCTCAATTCAATTAGAACGACCGAAGTTAGTAGAACAGCAATTGTACATGAAGAGTTTAAGGTTTTGATTGATTTACCTATTATAACAGAACTTGATTCTTCTATTACTTCTTCAGTTAAGCTATTAAATTACCACCCCGAGGGGAGCACTTATGAAGTGATTACAAATCATGATGGTTTGTTAGTGTTAAGTGAGATATGGTATCCAGAGGGATGGAGCGCGACTGTTAATGGTAAGTATACTGAACTGGTCAGAGCTAACTACATTCTACGAGCCCTCCCTGTTTCTTCAGGCACAAGTGAGGTCGTTCTTAGCTACAATCCACTAGGAGCTCAATTCGCGAGCCTGCTCAGTTATGCTGGAAGTGTATTTTTATTCTGTTTCTTAATGTTGTCCTTTTTTATGTCATCACGTCAGAAAAACGAAGACATTGAAGCATAATAAAACAGAAATATTAATAGCTAGTTCCAGTAGTGACTGGTCGGATGAGATATGGTCGGATTGGGACAGGGTTCTCATCTCTAATCCTAGTGCGTATTTGAACTCTAAGAGTATAAAAGCGGCCCTGGATGTTCCACATAGGAAATTACAAGCAGTAAGGTGGGTTGATGAAAACGCATGCACGATAGGAGTGGCTCAGATTGAAGATTCTCACGCTCTCTCCCAGTCTGAAGGTCACTTCCTCAAAGCTGATAAGCCTGTTTTCAAGCTGGCCCAAAGATACCTCTACCGCGGTGATGGCATCTTTCAGTTTCCAGTGAGAGTAATGGGAACGGTTCTTTCTAGTGGAGATCACGCGTATAGGTTTACAGATGCCTTTCCGGAGTCAGGACGTCACAACGCTCTTCACGAAGCGTTAAATATTAAGTGCATTGATTCGTCTGAGTCACCTAAGTCGTCACTTATAAAAGATCATTATACGGACAAGCCTTGGGAGGAAAAACTTGCTGGACGATCTCAATGGCATAAGGATTGGATTGATTTGGAATTCGACCCGGTTATGGAAGTGGACTTAAACCCCAACTGGAACACTTTTGAAGATTACACCGCTGCATTAAGAAAAAAATCCAGGACCAAAATCAGAAGAATTCTACGCGGATCAGAGGAACTTGTATTAAAGAATCTTACTCTTAACAAGGTTCAAGCCTACTCCCAAGACCTCCACGCTTTATACAATCAAGTGTACGATAGAGCTGGATTTAAGTTAGGGCGATTGTACCCTGAAGACTTAGTAGAACTTAAGAGGCAATGGGGCGACCACTTTCCTGTCATTGCGTATTATCTAGACGATAAATTAGTGGGTTTTCAATGTGGGATCACTACGGAATCGTGTACAGAGGCGTTCTTCGTGGGTTTCTCCTTTGAAGAGAATAAGATTCATTCTATTTACCAAAGAATGTTGTTAGAATTCATCAAGCAAGCTATAACCACAGGGTCTCAACGCATCGCTTTGGGAAGGACAGCTTTAGATATTAAGTCCTCGCTTGGAGCCTGTCCTAAAAGACTTATTTGTCACATGAGAGTTGATAGACCATTAGTACATGTATTAACTAAAGTTATTGCAAGGGCTTCCTCTCCAAAGATTCCGCAGCTTAAGCGAGCGTGGGACGACGAAAGTGTTTCTATATTAGCATAAATCACAGTGCTTGCGAATTATTTCTGAAATACCACATCCCCTTATGCGAATCACCATCTTAGGGTGGAATGATAAGTATCAACTTCGGTTTGAGTTAGATAGGTATGAGCAGATGTTTAAGTATGATATGGATTCCGTAACTGTTGATGAGTTAAATAGTAAAGCGGCTTTAATGGCAGAGGAAGTATTGTTGAGGTTTGTGAGTATGAGATCACAATTACTAAAAATAAAATAATTATTAACGAGGACTAAATAATTTAGATATGCAGAAATATGCTTGGATAATAGGATTGATTTGGTTGAGTGGTTTGACGTTTTTACACTTCTCACCAAAAGATGTAAGTAAAGTAGAGGGCACACCTGTCATAGCATTCGTTTTAGGTGACTCTATTCAACAAGGAATGTTCCTTATAGATACATTACAGCAGTCTCTTCAGCAGAACATCGAGACGGTGAATGACATGCTACTCGAAGAAGCTATCCCCCTTCAAGAGGAAGCGCAAGAATTAATCAGTTATGCAAACACTAGACAAGCCACAGCAAGAGAAATAGAGATAGCTAAGCAACGAGTGTACGAGATTGAGAGCATCTTAAATCAGATGCAACAGGAAGCATCTATCAGCATTAGTACTCAAGAGCAAACCATGCAAATCACCATTACTACATTCCTCACAAAAAAACTCCAGGAGTATTCAGAAGAAAATGGTATTGACATTATCTTTAATAGAGGTCTTAGTGGTGAAGGGGTCCTTTATGGTTCCGACGCCTTTGATATTACGGCTGATGTTTTGGAAAAATTAAACGCCACGAAATGACATTCGCAGAGTCAAAAAAGAAAGCACACATTGTAGAGTATATCCTCTTTCTATGGCAGATTGAAGATCTTATCCGTGCTGCAGAATTTAACCCAACTTATTTAGAGAGTTGGGCTGAGGATACTGCTGCGCAAGAAGGTACTGACCCAGAGAAGGAGAGAGAGTGGATAGTCCAGTTAGCCGCTGACATGAGGTCACAAGGAAAAAAAGAAAAAGGTCACGTACTACGAGTAAGTGAACCATTAGTCGAATTAGCACACCTGCACGAGATGCTAGTCGGTCCTCTTGAGGATCATAGGTATAAAGAATCATTTGAAACCGCCACACCATTATTGTCGGAACTATCAGCAAAACAGCCTGGACCTGAAATCCATCCTGTAGAACAGCTGTTGATAGGACTCTACGGTTGGCTCATGTTACGAATGAAGAAGCAAGCTGTTTCTGCCGAAACCGAAGCTGGATTTGTCGCCTTTAGAAATTGGGCAAATGCTTTAGCTAAGGGACATATCCGGGTGTACTATGGAGACAAAGCCTCAACTTAAAATATCGAGAACATTATTATTAGCTGATAATAAAGATGTGATTACATCGTTTCGAAGTGCTCTCACCGCTTCGGCAGAATTACTTGTAGCCTCAACAACCGCCCAAGCTCTCAACTATTTAGAATCTTCAAAAGTCGAAGTGATAATATCGTGCCCGAAATTTTCGAATTCAACAGGCATTCATTTCTTCGAACAAATCATGTCCGATCACCCAGATCCTGTAAGGATACTCATTACGGAGAAGAATGATTTGGACACTGTAATAGATGCGATTAATAAAGGTAGAATATATAAGTATATATTAAAACCATGGGATGAGTCACAACTCGGCGAACTAGTTTGTGAAGCCTCCAAGCTATATTCGCTAAGAACTGATTTAGAGAAAAGAGTATCAAATTACAATGAGCAACTATTACAAGTAGAACTCAACCTAGAATCATTAATAGATGATATAGACACCTCAAATGAGCTCAGCACTAACTCTAAATTCGATTTAATAACCCGACTAAAGAGCACCATAATACTGCTAGGAATCCCAGATTAATCCTAGAGGTACTTGAAATCCTCTCCTGCCTTTATATTCTGAAGTGTTTCATAGATGAGTTTAATACAACTCTCTACATCATCCTTATGAACCATCTCTACAGTCGTGTGCATATAACGAAGAGGTAGGGAGATTAAAGCGCTTGGTACTCCAGAGTTAGAATATGCGAATGCATCGGTGTCGGTTCCCGTTGAACGAGACGCTGCCATTCTCTGAAAGTCAATCTTGTTTTCCTCAGCCGTATCAATTATCCTTTGAAGTAAATTGTTTTGGACTGCGGGGCCATAAGTAACGGCAGGTCCTTTTCCTGCAGCTGTATCGCCTTGTTCAATTTTATTCAGCATAGGAGTGTGCGTACAGTGACAGACATCTGTCACGATAGCCATATCGGGCTTGATGCGCTCAGCAATCATTTGGGCTCCTCTTAAACCTATTTCTTCTTGTACAGAATTAGTGATATATAGCCCAAAAGGCAACTTTACTTTATTCTCCTTCAACAATCTAGCAACCTCGGCTATCATAAATCCACCAGCTCGATTATCCAAAGCGCGGCCTACATACCAGTCCTTATTCAGTATCATAAATTCATCTGGATACGTTACGACGCATCCCACATGAATTCCCATCTTCGCCACCTCCTTTGCGTCTTTAGCTCCAACGTCTAAAAATAAATTTTTCACTTTAGGTGTTTCCTCCTTACCTGGAGTCCTAGTGTGTATTGCTGGCCATCCGAAAAGCCCTGTTACGTGCCCTTTCTTAGTATGGATAATCACCCTTTTAGATGGAGCAATTTGATGATCTGAACCTCCATTTCTTCGGAGGTAGATAAATCCCTTAGGATTAATGTAGTGTACGAACCAGCTGATTTCATCAGCATGCGCCTCGATAACTACCTTATACTTAGCCTTCGGATTGATTACTCCCACTACAGTGCCATAAGTATCTACGAAATGCTCGTCGATATAGGGCTTAATGTAATCGAGCCAAATCTTCTGTCCCTCTACTTCGAATCCTGTTGGTGAAGGATTATTTAAATATTTCTCAAGAAATTTTTCAGATTTCTTCGTGATAATTTTCTTTTTTGCCATGAAGTAAAATTAACTATTCCAGCTTTAAAAACAGTATTCGTTTTTATCAATGCATGCACCTGCAATGCGGCGCCTTGCTTCTTTGCAATTAAATGGTTCAACTTTAGTGAATCTCCTCATTCCCATGAGCATCATTTTAAGTTCATCACCTTCAGCGAATCCCATTAAAGCATCGCGGCCAGATACATTGATCTTGTCAGCTACGCTGTGGACGTATGTGCTCATGATATCAATCTGTAGTTCTGAAGCTTCAGCTCCTTTTGCTATGTGAAGTTTTTGGACTCTAAGCACCACAGACTCTGCAGCGTAAAGCCAGTTCATCATGTCAGCAATGTTCATGAGAACCTCCTGCTCCTTCGCTAATGTCATCATCAGTTTCTGAGCAGCTGAGCCAGCAACCATGAGGACGGCTTTTTTAAACTTTTTAATGTACTCTAGATGACGTTCGAAAACATCAGATGGAGGTGGTCCGAATTCAGGTATACCCGTTAGTTCAGATGCCACAGCCATAGCAGGTGTCATAAGATCCATCTCTCCTTTCATGGCTTTCTTTAAAATCATATCCACAGTTAACATGCGGTTGATTTCGTTAGTTCCTTCAAATATTTTATTGATCCTTGCATCCCTGTATGATCTCTCGGCCCTCGTTTCTGCAGAATATCCCATGCCTCCGTGAATCTGAACAGCTTCGTCAACTATATAGTCTGCGATGTCAGAAACTAGGACTTTTATAATCGCACATTCAGGAGCAAACGATGCAATTCCTTTTAAAGTTGCTTCCCCGTGGTCCATTCCATCCGCTTCTAAAGCGGCAATGGCATCATCAATGTTTTGGGTTGCTCTGTATGTTGCTGATTCAGCCACGTAGGTTAAAATAGCCATCTCCCCGATCTTATGTCGGATGGCTCCGTACTTAGAAATAGGTCGACCGAATTGCTCTCTTTCATTAGCGTATTTGATTGATATAGCCAGTCCATCTTTGCAGGCTCCCATAACCACTCCACCTAGTTTTATTCTTCCTATGTTTAAAATATTAACGGCGATTTTAAAGCCTTTCCCTCTTTCGTAAAGAAGATTCTCAACCGGAACATTCACGTCGTTAAAGAACACTTGACGAGTACTAGATCCTTTGATACCCATCTTTTTTTCCTCGGGGTTCATAGTGATTCCCTCATATCCTTTTTCTAGAATAAAGGCACTTAAATCCTCATCATCGTCGATTTTTGCAAAC
>Ga0114994_10000857_pt1 | contig 21206 bp, 23 predicted proteins | sample ArcticOcean_MG_C_9_FD_87043 | JGI IMG/M metagenome (GOLD analysis project Ga0114994, IMG submission 87043) | Marine microbial communities from western Arctic Ocean - ArcticOcean_MG_CB2_152 | ecosystem: Environmental > Aquatic > Marine > Oceanic | place: Arctic Ocean: Canada Basin | collected...
TGAGCAAGAACAGGACGAAGAAAATGAAGGAGCAAAGAGTCAACCATTTCTTTGAGGAATTCCACGCGATGAAGACAATGAAAATCGCGCACCCGTTCTTCGAGACGATGATGCAGGCTTTAATAGTGGGTGGAAAGGAGGAAAAGGGGCGACACAACGAGGGGAAGCTCGCAGTGCTGGACGGTTCACGACGGAAATCACTTGGGCGCTTCGTTCAATAAGTTTTTGAACGTTGCGGCGACAGAAGACGGCGCTTTTGCCTCGTGGGCGAGTAAGCATCCGGCAATTAACGAATTCTCAAGAAGATACAAATTCTTCAAGCCGCTAATGCTTACGATTGGGAATGAGATCAAGCACACAGCCACCTGGTTCAAGCTTGGTTTATCGATTGGAGCAGCACTGATGAGCATGTTTGATGTCGCGTCCGACGTTTACACAATTTCCCACTATCACAATCTTGGGAAGCATGCGACGGCCGACCTGATGACTTTTCTTGTGATTCTCTCGCTGGTTTTGCAGCTGCTTGTGGTAATCGCTATTCACCACAAGAACAAAAGAAGAACATTAATCGAAATGCTGGGAACATTGACGTTTACAAAGCCGGCTTTCAACAAGGTGAGGGAGCGGGCTTAAATCGAATTCTCAACTTGCTCACAACTAACTAAAACAAAACACACTTCGCCATTCGCTTGATCGGCGGCGCAGTTTCGGGTTTTGACAGATGTGGGTTTAAGTGGTGGTGATGTTTTTTCACCCGTGACCGAAATGATGATGTTCAAGATGTGCGAGGTCTTCAGTGAAAGCATACCAATGGCGGTTATTCAAGTTAGGAACGTGTTGAATTTGAAAGAAATTGATTGGATTGTATGTATCGCTTTGTTGTTTAGCGTCGTATTTGTGAGCGAGGCAGTGACTTACATGACATTCATGAAAGACATTAGCGAAGAGAGCCGACGAACGGGCAAGATCTTCTACGGGTTTGTGCCTTTGAGTGGGGTTAAGCTAGTGGTAGTGAAGTGGAGCATGTATTTGCTGAGTTTTTGTCAGCTGCTGGGGAAGAGCTTTGAAATTGCGATTTTGACACAAGTAGGTGGAAAAGCTCTTGCTGTTGGCGTGCTGGGAGGTGAAATGGTGGTGTACTTGATATACAAGTTGGTGAGGCGAGACTTCAGGTACTGGATGACACTGCCGAGAGGTACGAGCTTGGCTTTCAGTCTAATTTTGCGCGTTACAGTGAAGGTGGTATGTGATTTTACCGGTTTTCTACATGCCAGGCACCCTTATGAGATGGGCGGATGCTACTGGCTGTTCAACATGGTGTGGACGCAGGCGAGTGTGTTTGGAGCGATCAAATTGAAGGAGGAGTATGGGTTTTTCGAACCTTTCGAGGACCGTTTTGTGCTGGATGAGAATTATGTGATGGTCGCCACAGTGCTAATGGTAGCATGGTCGATGGCAATTTTTGGGTTGATTTTGGGCAGTGAAAAAGATTTCAGGTCAACTTTTTACAGCTCGAAGACGGCGAAGGGGTACAAAAAACTTTTCTTCGAGTCTGGAGAAAATGAAAAAATGATCAAGATTTTTGAGTCTCACCCTAGATATTATGCGAGCTACATTGAAGAGGTGAAGGATTGGTTGGGAGAGAATTGGAGTTCCTGGCATTCAACTCGACCGAGTTGGTTGAGTGATAAGGTGATTGACAGAATTCCACTTCATTTGCTGCCAGGGGGGGAGGATGAAGGCGTGCTGGACGAGCTTGATGATGGGGAACGACTTCGATTTCAAAGTCAAAGAGGGCATAATTTGTCCGTTCGTGAGGCGGTAGGGCTTATAAACGAGATCACTTCGTGGTGAAAATTTCAAGAGAAAGATGAGTTGTCAAATTAAATTCTGTTTAATTTTTGTGTAGGGAGGGGGGAAATTTGGCTCAATATGGCAATCGCTTCAAAACGGCACTTTTCGGTCGTAATCGATTGCTTGGAGGTTTTCTGATTTTGGCATTGTGTGTATTGCTGTAAATTTTGTTTGGATCAATTTTTCCAGCTGTCTCGATTTTTGCCATTGACCCCCGTCTGTTTGCTGAACAATTTAAGTAACTCGCGCTCTTCGGTCGCAGAACGCCCCGAATTCCTCCTCCGGTTGTACTCCTCGTGCCTCCTGTGACACCAGCGGTGTTGCGCTTGGGTGTTGTCCTTGTCCTAGCCACGTTTCGCTGCATGAGACGAATTTTCTTATCGAGGAGATTGCCCAACTCTTTCTCGCCCGGAGGTGCGTCTGATGCTGCAGCCGCACTCGCTTGGAGAGAATCGTTCTCGTCGTTAACGAGTTGTGTCACGTCAAACGAGGGACGCCTGCTCCTGTTTGCAGTAGAAGCCCACCGGTTGGGGGTGTTTTTCGGTTGAGTCTCTGTCAAAAACGTTTTGCTGTTCTCTACGAGGGGCATGTGCTTTGGGGGGGCGGTGAGTGCGTAATCAACGAAATCATTTCCGAACCCCCCTGTTTCTTTAATTCCACGTTTTTTCTTCGTTTTCTTCAGGCGAATTCCGCCGGTTGTCTTCACCATCAGAACCTTTGAATTGGTGTTAGGAACCCTTGTGGAGGATGACATATTCATTTTCTTGGTTTTGGTTTCGGTAGCCATTTTCGCCCACTTAGAATTGAGGTTGACCCTGGTTGAGATTTTCCCAAGCAGCAGATCGACCGCTTCCGGGTTGAGGGTCGTGGTCTTGTCTATCTTGGTCACGTCGCAGTTGCGAAAATCAATGATCATTGGGTGAATGTCGATACTGTTGTCAATATCGCGGTGACACACGAGCACGAACCCACCGTTCGGTTGCTCTACCCGGTCAATCGTTTTATTGCGGAGGGCGCAACCTTTGAAAATTTCTATTCCCTCATCAGTAAAAGCATTACCTCGCAAGTCAACCATTCTCAGACTCTTGCTCTGTGAGATAAGCTCGGCCAACGAAGTCGCAGAGATGTCGGTGAGGAAATTGTCGCGGAGGAGAAGTGTATCGACTGACGCGTTGAATCCATTTGCATCATCGTTGCACGATGGATCTTTTGCGAGCAGCAGAGCGGCGAGTCCGTGAACTGTTTCATCGTCGAGACAGCTGTCGGCCAAACGCAGAGCTATCGTTGTTTTGGAATTATTGTTATTGTTATTGTTATCAAGAGAATTATTGCCCCCATTCCTTTCTCCTTTGGAGTCTTTCTGATCGACTAGGCAGCCCTTTAGAGCCTCTTGGACGTACTTCAGTATAGTTTTATGCTTACAGATTCGCTCCTGCTCAAGACGCTCTGCGCAAGTTTTTAGCTCTTGCCTCAGAACTTCTAATTTTCCAGAAAGGTCGGCGCAAGCCAATCGAACCTGCCCACTTGTTCTGCCTGCGCTCATTTCGATTTCAATCGCAACACTCACAAGGAAGGCCACTTTCTCCGCGAACAGACTCCACATTTTATCCTTGTCTTTGGTATTTTGCGCAACGTGCAAAAACTGTTTCATTTGAAAACGCTGCATAAATTCGTCTGCTCGCGCTTTGTTTCGAACCACCCCGTTCGGTGCTCGCTTAGGCACCACGTCCCACCTCGGCTCTGTTCTCGTTGCGTTGAGTAGGTTCGACTGCCTGTGAAAATCCTTCTCTGTAACAAATATTGCTTCAAACTTGGGGGTGCACTCAATCCCGCTGCAACCTTTGATTGTTTTCAAACTGTTATTTAAGTTCCAATTGAAAACCGACCGCTCCAACGCCGTTCGTGCAGTTTCGTCCACGTACGCGTCTCGGTCAACAACATTATTCTCATTGAAGTCAGAAATTGTCCAGTCGTGAGTCGAGTTTCCAAAGAGCTCGCCAAGCCGTTGGTGAAGCGTAAGGTTCTGTTCTCGCTGGCTCTTAAGCTGCTGCAAAAGAATTTCTTTGTCGACCTTGTTGCGAGTCAACCGAGATTTGTTCTCGTTGATCTCCAAACTCATGAAGTTTAACTTGGTCCCCATCGCATCTATTGTGACTTTGAGCTGATTGTTTATTTTCTGCTGCAGCTCGATCTTGTCATTCGTGTCGTATTCTTTCGAGATCATCTCGGCCAACTTCTTCTTTAGACTGTTCACGTCTTCCAACGTGTCTTTCTGCCCAACTTTCAGTTTCATCATGTTTTGCGAAATGTTCATGGCAATGATTTTTTTCGTGTTGGCATTCGTCTTGTTGGAGCTCATTGGGTTGAGAGTGCTCTTGGCAATCTCGCCTTGCTTCCACTTTTTGTGCGCCGCAACCTCGACATCCAGAGCTTCGATCTGTTTCAAGTTGGCATCTTTCTGCTGCAACAACAGTGACAATTCATTGCGAATTTCGTTTTTCTGCCTTCCTTCTTCCGCAAGCATCTCGTTGTGTGCGTCGAGCGATCGCTCGAGGTCCGAGTAGCGCATCTGAACTTTCAGCAAGTCACCCTCGAGAAGGCGGTAGCGATCCATATCTTTGTGGGACACCACCGTTCCTTTGTTCTGAATAGCTTCGAGCTGAGCGGACAGAACCGCATTTGTCTCATTCTTCACTATCAGCTCTTGACGGAGTGACGAAATGTCATTTTTCAAGACCCGGAGCTCGGATTCGACTGCGGCAATGTTGCCGCTCAACTCTCGATTTGCAACCATCATTGACTGCGCTTCCTCTTGCGCCGGAGCAGACTTGCTGTTTGCAACTTGCAGGAGGGCCAAGTTGGAATCATTCTCTACCTTGAGCTCGTCAAACTCTGCTTGTAGCTGAGAGAGGGAACTCTGATGTCGGCTGGAATTTTCAACCTCGTGAGCGAGGTTCCTTGTAACCTTAGTCAGTTTGTTTGTGACTTCCTTAAGATCAATAATGAGTCTGTCCTTGTCGTTGTGTAGTTGGTTGAGGTTGGAAGTTGTATGATTGAGATGATTGGCAATTTTTATGCTGTCATTTTTGTTGGAGGCTAGCTGAAGAGAGAGAGAGGACGCAGTCGAGCTGAGCTTTAACACTTGATTCTTAAGGTCTTTCTTCTCAGAGCGAAGAACAGAAATGAGGGACTTTGACTTCTTCAACGTGTTTGTTGAAGTGCAAAGTTGATTTTTCAGATCATGAAAAGCCACATCAACATCTTGAAGAATGGAAACTTTCTTTGTTGCTTGTTGGTGGTTATCAAAACACAATTTAGAACCCTCGAGGGAGAGTGTACTTGTGTGATCCATTTACAGTTGGTGGTAATGTGTAAATGATATTTTAAATTTTTTAAAACGTGAGAATTTTTGCTTTTCAATATTTTGAAATCTACAAAGTTTCTTTCTCCCTTCCCTCAATCATGTTTTTCATTGCAATCACACCGTAAACTTCCGAACATCATTTGTTTGATTATTTCAGTAATGTTTTTTTTGGTTTGATCACTGTTGTTGTCATCGACTGGTTTCAGCGCATTGTTGAAGTGCTCCGAGTTCGGATTCTCTCTTTTGTCCTTCTTGGTCTCGCTGGCATTGTTATTCTCAGGGTCGTTTCCTCCTTTTCCGCTAGTATCAACTTTTCCAACATTTTCATTGATTGCCTCAAACAAAGCTTTGTTGTTTGCTCCTTGCTCATTCTCAGTGAAGTTCTTCATCCAAAACAAATTCTCTGTCACACTTTTGATTACGGATTGGGCAAGGTCGGACATGAAATATTCCACATCAAGAGAGTAGTAACGAGACCAGCAGCTACCCCAGTTCTCGAGGCGGCTCTTTTCGGTGGTTATAACGGTCCCATCAGGCACCATATCCTTGATTGGCCGCTCGTACTCGGGGGGAAAAGCCCTGAAAGCTTTGATCTCGGGACTGCCTTGGTGCACTGTTCGCTGGGGGTCAATGACAAATCCCACCCAAGGGTTGCCGTGCGGGTCCTCACTGCGCTGCCAACTCAGCTGTGTGCTCAAGTCTGTTGACGAGAAGAAACAATTGCTTATTGCAGAAACATCAAAGGGATGAGAATGGTACCAACCACAAAACTTCTCAACTCGAGAATTCTCCAAACTATCGCCAAGAGCAATCATGTAATTCACCACATTTTGATCATCAGCAATCACCCTAGTCTCAAAACCCTCAATTGGCAAGGGGAAAACGTCGGTAATGATTATTCTGCCAGGATTTTCAGTGTCTGGACGTCCCTGAACCAAACCCATCACCTCAATTGGTTTGCCACCTTGGCGGATGCCTTTCTCCACACCAGACTGACAATGGGAGAGCATCTTCACAATGGCACTTGGGCTGATAATTGTGGATTTGAAATGGAGAGGATCGTTTATCCATGGTTTGTCCGACCGTAGCGTTGCAAGAGTCGTGGTATCTACCAAATAAGACATAGAATCTTATGGAATAGGTATGCTATAAGAGGGTAATAACAAGAAATTGGAGGCTAATTCACTTTTTTTTGTGCGTTTCAAGCACTGGCCAGCAAGTTCAAATGACCCACCCCCCTCAAGCACTGGCCAGCAAGTTCAAATGACCCATCCCCATAACATACCAGCAGTTAACGTTTTGATGAAAAAGCAGGCGGATTTAAAAGCTCGAACACCAGATGCTCCACAGATTCACTCGGTTCGGAATGCAATCAGGCTAGTTTCTGGTTTAGAGAGCCCGATTCTCACCTTGAGTGATGCGCTTGCCATCAAGGGCGTTGGTTCATCTTATGCTGCATTAATGATGAAGGCCCTTGACGATTTCCATAGCAGCAATAAGAATGGTAAAAACTTTGATGACTCCAATGTAGACGATGCCCTCCCCCCAAAACTTTCCTCTTCACAAACTCAGTCACAGTCTCAAACTCAATCTCAATCCACATCATTAGTCCAAAATCAAAATCTCCCCTCCCCTCTCTCCCTCTCTGAGAAGAAGAAACTCATAAAAAAGCTACCTTACCGCCCTCCTGCCTCATCGAACCTCCCCCCCACATCAAAATCCCGTGCCCTTTCTTCCTCTTCCAGCGCAACCCTGGAATTCCTCTCCAGGCATGCTTCTTGTCCCCTCTCCTCCCGGCTTGTCTGGCGTGTTGCCCTCCTGATTGACAATCGCGAGAACGAGAAAGATTCATTAATCGCTCGTTGCAAAGAAAAATCAGTCTACGCTGAGAACCGAAACCTCGCTATTGGGGACTTTCTGTGGGTAGCCCAGGGCCTCTCCCCGACCAATTCGAGCAGCAACACGTTCAACTCCCCCCCCCAAATTGAAATTGTCCTTGGCACAATAATCGAGCGGAAAACTGTGCCCGATTTGCTGCAGTCCCTCCATGGGAAGCGCTACAGCGAGCAGCGGCTGCGTCTAAAGGATGCGTCGGGGGGGGTCGGGCAGGTTATCTACCTGATCGAGGGGGCAAATCTCCACAGGGAAAAGGGCCTGACTACCGCAAAATTCGACACACAGATTAAACTCGGTTTCACTGTGCTCGCCACCGACTCCAAGACCGACACCGCTGCCCTTCTCATCGGCCTTCACAGAAGGCTCGAAATTCGTGCGTTTCCTCTCGAAAATCAGCTAAACCACATTGAGGGAAACTCGGTGAACCGCCACCACAGATCCAGCCTCCCCGAACCCCCCCATGGGGAGCACCGCCTCCACTCTTATTCCGAGCTCGTGGCGGCGATCGAGCTAGCTAGGGAGGGGGGGAGGGGGGCTACAGGCGCAGTTTACAAAGCAATGTTGAAACAGGTTGAGGGGTTTGATAAGCGGAAAATTGAGGCGGTTGTGAGGGATTTTCCGCGGGTGGGGGATTTAGTTGGGGTTAAGAAGGATAAGTTTGAAGAGATTGCAATGAATAGGAAGGTTGGGGTGGGGAGGGGAAGAGGAAAGGGGAATAAAATTGGGGTGAATGCGGCGAGGAATTTAGTCACAGTTTTTAGTAAATAGAGTTTTACCAGATTGAACCAGATTGAACAGACTTGTTGTTCAACACAACTCTGAGAAAAAATGAATCAATCACATCAACGAGGTTTTCCACATCCCCCTCCCCAATTCCATTCGGCGTGACATGCGTACCCTCTAATCTACACAATCTTAACTCGCCCCCACCTACTACTTCTTCCTTTCGTTTCTCATTCAATTTTCGAACTAGCTCTAAGCTCTCGTCAATCTCATCATCTGAGAACTGCACCACAAGATTGTTTGGGACGCTGTAAGATCCACGTTTACCAACCATTGCCCATACTTCTGCGGGGGAGGGATTGAATTCGCCGCTAACGCCAAGTTTTGAACCATAAGAAACGTACTCGGCAAGTCGAGGGAGCCAGCCAACTCCACCCTTCGAAAGCTGCCTAAACTTTGCCGCAACAACCCCCCTACGCACATTATCAATTTGGTTCCCAACCAGCTCCACTTCCGTTAGCCCCGGAATACTAGCCTTCGCCGGGAAATTATTGAAGCTTAGCATAACATTTGCTGAATGCCGTCGCTTGGTTGACTCAGCATCCATATTAACCAAAACCTTTGCGCCGATACTGTGCCCAATTCCCATTATAGGAATGCTTTCGATTTTCTCCTGGGACCAAACTCCCCCAAGCGAGTGTGTGTACGCATCATAAAACTCGTTGAACTCCCTCTGGCTTGATTTTGTTACAATATTGTGGTCCAAAAGAGATCCCAGAAGAGGAGGGGAGGAAGTGCACACCACCAAATAGTTGCGCCGACTCAACGAATCAATTAAATTCCGGTAGGTGGAGGAAGGAAAAGTAGAGAGAAAAGTACCCCCAAGGAAATGTACCATGGATCGTGGGAGAAGAGTTGAGGTAGGTGGGAAGATAACCTCAGTTGGACCAAATTTTAACAATCTGCCGTTAAAGCTTTGCGCAACCCTTTGCCCAACCAACAACAAAATCACAGGGTTTATCATTGGGTAGGGTAATGGGTGGTTACATCATATAAACGAATCATATATATCTCAAACATTGGAAGGCATCTTAGCTTTTCCTCTTGGTAAAGCAAAAACGAAAATCCTCCAGTTATGGCCATGCCACAACAAAATGGCCCTCAGCTAAGCTTCAAAGAAGTGCTGGACCAAAGCGCTTCTTCGGCGATGCGGGGTGGCACAGCAGGTGCCCTTGCCATGGGTGCGAATGTTGCAGCTTTGATGTGGATGCGTACTACCATAAATTATCAGTATAGAACTGGGTCAACTATCACGACTGCCCTCAAAACTCTGTATGCTGATGGTGGGATCCCTCGTTTTTACCGAGGTGTGGTACCGGCCCTCGTTCAGGGTCCATTGAGTCGGTTTGGTGACACTGCTGCCAACACTGGCATGTTAACAATGATGAATGGAATGGCTGAGACGAGAGATTTACCCGTTATGGTCAAGACAATTTCGGCCTCTGTGGCTGCTGGCCTATTTCGAATTTTTCTAATGCCGATTGACACGTGCAAAACAACAATGCAGGTAACAGGTTCAATCAAACCTGTATTCGCCAAGGTCAAGGCGTCTGGGCCCACCGTTCTCTACCATGGAAGCTTGGCAGCAGCTTCAGCAACATTTGTAGGCCACTACCCGTGGTTTCTCACGTACAACTTTCTGTCCGAAAAGTTACCAAAGCAGGACACCCAGATGGGTGAGCTTGGGAGGAGGGCGCTCATGGGCTTCTGCTCCAGTGCAGTTTCCGACACATGCAGCAATTCTATTCGCGTTGTAAAGGTTTACAAGCAAAGCGCGACAAATGTAATCAGTTATCCTGCTGCAATCAGGGAGGTTTTGGCAAAGGGTGGAATTACTGATTTGATGTTTCGCGGATTAGAGACGAAAATTTTAGCAAATGGAATGCAGGGAATCCTTTTCAGCATTCTATGGAAAAAGTTTGAGGAATTACTCTTTTAAACCAGCTGTTAACATTTTTAAAGCCATCAACTCAGCCTGGTCAATATTCTCAATGTCAATGTCGTCGCCATCATTCTCCCTACCTTCTGTCAACGGCGCTTCCCTCCTTTCGAACTTTCTCTTCTTTCGTTGTTCGTGCACCCTCGCCCGCTCCTCCATTTTGTCTCGATCTTTATTCTTTAATAACTTTGTTCGAATCATCTCCACATGTTGTGCATTTGCTCGCGCAAGCTCCTCCGATCCCACCACCCCACCTCCCTCATTTGCCAATTCACGAAAAGAGAATTTGTCGTCCACTGCGATTCCATCTTCATCAAATTTCATCACTTTGGTGTAACCAGCAGTCCCATCAATTCGGATTTTTTGTTTCTTTGCTTTTCGTTTGGTAGCTTCAATCTGCAAGTTATTATTCTTTTGTGTGTTTGATTCAGAAACGGGATCATTTAAATCAGAGTCAGAATTGTAGGAAGATGAAGAGGAAGTTGACACATTACCAGCCCCTTCGCCCCATTTGTGCTTCTTCTTCACGACCAACAAGCCTTCCTCCTCATCGTCGTCATCTTCACATCTCGTCGATGTCGCTGTCATTGTCATTAACGTCTTCGTCTCGCCAAGCTTCTGCAAACGCTTCTTCAACCTCTCCTCCTTGATCATCTGTTTGAGTTTTTCGAGTTTGCGACTTTTGTTCTTTTTTTCCCTACAGCACACAGCACAAGGAATTGTTAGTAGACTAATGATGTGAGCGCAGTATTTGGAAAAACATCATACCTGTTCTCAGTTCTCAAATCCTCCGTTTTTTCACTTCCCTGATCCTTAAACCGAGCGCTGGGCTCTCCGGCCAAACCCAGGCTGCGTGCGTAGCCCTTGGTGTCAATTTCTCTTATTTTGAATATATTTTTATTCGGCATCATCACTAAGCAACGAAGATATCCAACAAAAGCTTTCTTGGCAAGTCGATTGATTTCAAGGTCGCTCGCAACGACGCTACCAGTCTTCTTTTCCACATCGATCGCCTTATTAGGATTGACGCTGAGCTTCTTCACTTTTATTTCGTTATTGGCGAGAGAGGCAATGAAGCCGGGTTCTTCGGTTTCGCCGAGCATGAGCAGGGAAGACCCAGGCTTTCCGTTTCTGCCAGTCCGACCGACTCTGTGTACGTACATCTGGGGGGAGTGTGAGCGAGTCGAAGGAGATGAGAAATTCGGGAGAGGATGTGTTGATTAAAAAAATCAGCTCACCTCAACATCTTCCGGTGCGTCAACCTGCACAACCCACTCAACATCGGGGAAATCCAACCCTCGACTGGCAACATCTGTAGCAAACAACACTGCAGATTTTTTTCTACAAAAGTCAAAGTAGACATTCGTCCTCTTTTCCATTGCCATCTTCCCGTGCAGCGCCATCAGGGGAACACCCGGCTGAAAACCTGAGAATAATGCGAGGAAGAACTTGACTTGAGACCGGGAAGAGAGAAAGATTATTGATTTTGTTTTTAGATGGGTTTTTATGAAGGAGTAGAGGACGGAGATTTTCAGGGGGAGGGGGACGGTAATGTACGTTTGTTTCAGCTGGGGAGGGATCGCATACGAATTTGTTTTTGGTTTTGATTTCGAATTTGAATTTAAGGATGGTGCGTCCTCACCAAGGCGCACGTAAACTGGGCGAGACAAGGACAAGCGAGCCAGATCGCTAACTTTCTTGGACTGTGTTGCGGAGAACAGAAACGTCTAGGATCAACGGTAAAAACGGAAAGAGTGAAGCAAAAGCGATATGTGGGAAGGTTAGTTGTTGAGGTTTTTCTGTGCACCAAACTTCAAAACACCAGTCTCACCTGCCTTCCCTCGGGCAAGTACCCAACAATCCTGTCAATCTCGTTCTTGAAACCTAAATCCAAAACCTTATCAGCCTCGTCAATGACAAAAACCCGCAAGTCGTCAGCGTGGAAACCATACGTTCCCTCAAAATGACTAAGCAATCTCCCAGGAGTTGCAACGAGGCAATTTGTCTTGACAACACCCCGTTGCTCCTCTCTAAACCCCTTCCGACCGCCAGTCACAAGCCCAACCGTGAAGGAATGGTACTTTGCGAGGTTTTTCAGTACATCAAAGGTCTGCATCGCCAGCTCTCTGGTAGGGGAGAGAATGCAAGAATGTAACCCGTCAGAACAAGTCCAGCGTTCTCGGGCGAGAGACTCAACAACTGGAATCAAAAAAGAAAGAGTTTTTCCACAACCAGTTGGCCCACAAGCCAACACATCACAATTCGGTGACAATGTGTGTGGTAAAGTTGATGATTGAATAGGAGTCGTGGTCGTGAATTTTAACTCACGAAGAGCTGATAATGTGGCCCGTGAAACAGAAAAAGACTCGAATGGCACACGTTCCCCATCTGTACGACGAATATACATGAGAAAGATAAATGGGACTTCAGAAATTTACATTTTCTTTTCCTGAAACCTCATCCATTTCCATACATTGTCCATCATGGTAAATGTGCGTATCTATAGCTACAACTTGCTGTCTTCTTCGCTGGCGTCGCCAACATATTTTACCCATTGTACGAAGGCTAATTTGCTGGCTTCAAATAGGTTGCTGAAGGTTCAGAGCAAGCTGTCAGCTGAGTGTTTGAAGCATTCTGTGATCTGTCTCCAGGAGCTAAGTAGAAAATGGGAGGGGCCTATGACAGTATTTTTCGAGGCGCAAGGTTATCAGTTGGTGACGGGAATGTATGGGCACTCGTTCAATGGATTTATGGGGGTTGGTGTTGCTTACCCGATGGACACTTTTGAGGGTGTTAAGATTGACATTGAGCGACTTGCGGATACATGTAAATGGCCGGTTGACCCGGCTGAGCACGGCCCAGGTAGTGGAAGCTACAAGAGGAGGAGGGGCAAGTCGATATTCAAATTGTTTGGGAAGCTTTTTGATGCAGTTGCTAAGGTTGTTGTTTCCCCAGTGATAAAACTTGGACTTCTTCCCCCCGCAGAGCCCAGAAAGTGGACCGAAGATCCGTGGGTAGCTGCTGAAAAGCGCTCCAACATTATGGTTTCAGCTAGGCTCCGACCCAAGTCTGCACCCTCCAACGAATTCCTCGTCAGCTGCTACCATATGCCTTGTGCATTCAAAACTCCCCAGATCATGATGTTACACTCTGCACTTGCTGCGCGGCGGTGCAGAGAGCTGGCTACTGGAACTGGCGGGGTCGATCCCGAGGAGCCCACGGGCCCAAACTCCGGTTGTCCTGTCATTCCTCATGCCTTGGTTGGCGACTTTAACTTCATGCCTAACTCGCCAATGTACAATATGGTCACCACCGGAGAGGTGAATGAATCAACTTGCGTGGCGGAGTGGGAAGGGAAGTGGCAGGAGCACGTTCCGCGGAGCAAGTTCGGAATGGACTGGGAAGTTGGAGACTTGGGAGGGGGCATGGACAGCGCATATTTTGCGGCAGATGGCAAAGAGCCGGACTTCACAAACTATGCTAGAATAAAAGATGACGACCCATTCATTGGTACTCTCGACTACATTTTCTTGTCAAAAAAAACAAAGTACGGAACAGGGGAATGGAAAGTTTCGAAAACAGACAAAATTGTGAATAGGGATGAAATTGATGGACCTCTTCCAAATGATAGTGAACCCAGTGATCATGTGGCAATAGGCGTGGACATAAACATTGTGTGAACTTTCCGCAAGGTCGGTCTATACATTAAATCTCTAATACAATTTTTCTGAGTTTAGTTTGAAGATTTCGAACAATCATCTATCATAAACAATCATCAAATACAAGTTTCCCTCCTACAAACGTTTTCACCACCTGCAATGTTTTCTCATCCAACAAAACAATGTTCCCACTTCTTCCTTCCGCCAAGCTCCCAATTTCTCCCTCCATTCCCAAAAACTTGGCCGGATTTCTCGTCACTGTTGATAACCCATCAGCCACACTGCAGCCAGTAAAGTCAATGAATTTTCGCAAGCAGTAGTCCAAACTCACGCAACTCCCAGCCAGCGTGTCCGTCCCCTTGATAACCGCCCGTACACCGGTTTTCATTACTTTCATGCTTCCCAGGTTATGCTCCCCGTCTCCGAGCCCCATTGCGCTCATAGCATCAGTAACCAGAATGGCACCCTCGGGGTTTGCCGTGAAGGCCGTTTTTACCGTGGCTGGATGAGAATGGATCCCATCGCAAATAATCGAGTAAAATGGTCGATCTACTGCCCCCAGCGCGACTCCAACCAAACCGGGTGACCTGTGGTGGAAATTCGGCATGGCATTATACAAATGAGTAATCAGCCGAGCTCCTGCCTCAACCCCCCTAATGCCCTCCTCGTACGTAGCCATGCTGTGTCCCATGCTGACTCTCACTCCTTTTTTGACAAGCTCCCCAATCACCTCCTCCGCTCCATCAAGCTCCGGGGCCATTGTCACAATTTTAACCAAGCCCTCTGATATGTGCGAATCAATCTGCTGTCCATAGGCGACTTGTAGGGGAGTGGATTTCGGTGTGCGGATGAATTTAGCGTTGTGAGCCCCCTTCTTCTCGAGCGCAAAGTAGGGGCCTTCAAGGTGCACTCCAAGAATGCTTGTTGAGAATGTTTTGATTTTGGCTTTGGCTTTGGTGAAGTTCAGAAAGTCACCCAAAATTTGCTCGTACTGTCTGGCACTACAAGTGACTAGTGTAGGACAGTAAGACGTCACACCCGTCGAGGGTAAACGACCTTCAACCATTTTTACATTTTCACAGAATACACCTGAATCAGATGAAGCTACCGAAAAATCAACACCAAAAGCACCATTCAACTGAATGTCAATGAAACCAGGCGATATTATTAAACCCGAACAGTCTATTTCAACAACCGCTGTTTTGGTGGTGGTGGAGGCGGAAGGGTTTACTAATTCAAAGAATGCTCTTCGCTGATCCAATATAAATCCTTGGGGAGATATCGTTATGCCTGATCTATTTGAAGAGATTTGATTTTTTATCGTGTCGTAAAATGAACCGTTCACCAGTTTCACGTCCATGTGTGTGTGATAAATTGATGGGGTACTGGGTATGGGTATATATCCTTTAAATGGTCAATTTGGGGGATAAATTACCGATTGGAGATTGCTAAATGCGCAGTAATTTCAAACCATAAATTTGGGTTAACCTATGCGACTGCTTTCTTGCATGAGTGCCGTGTGTATACGTGCCTTGAACACACCCTTAAAAGCCTTCAAAGCACCCCTTAAAGTTCAAACTCGACTTTTCTTAACAGCTGATTCCCCTCTCAGCCCATTCTCTCCTATCAGCACAACAAGTCCTGCCTTCTCTTTACCCAAGTCAAGAGATTGTCCGGGAAAATCCCCATTCAACAACTGTCCCCCATCAATTGTTTCCAAAATTGGATCCAACCTACATCTTCGTCCGGGTCACCCGTTAAACACAATCAAGGCGATAATCTCTGACCACTTCAAAAATACTGACGGTTTCACTACGTTTGATAACTTTTCCCCAATTGTTCCGACGTACAACAATTTTGACTCATTGCTGATACCAAGTGATCATCCGGGCAGGCAGCCCTCTGACACGTATTACATTGATGAAACAACAGTATTGAGGACCCACACCTCCGCCCACCAGGTAAACGGGCGAAGCAAAGCGGACGAGTTGTCGCAAACTGTCAACAAATTTGTTACTGACTTTGACATTTTTGTTTTTATTTGGCGCACAATCTTTTTGTTTTCCATCATCCCTCAGCTTCACCTAATGGCCTCTTCCAACTCGAAATTCTTGGTTATTGGCGACTGCTACCGGCGTGATGAAATTGATTATTGCCACTACCCGGTATTTCACCAGTGCGAGGGGGTAAAGCTCTTCCCTCTCGATTCCGCTACGGAGGATGAAGTGATTGCTGATCTGAAGTCGAGTTGCGAGGGGCTGATGGGGAAGCTATTTGGCAATGATATTGAGTTCCGCTGGGGGGCTGACTACTTCCCTTTTACAAATCCGAGCTTTGAACTTGAAGTTAAATACAACGGGGAGTGGCTGGAAGTTGCTGGGAGTGGAGTTGTGAAGGAAGAGATAGTTAAGAATAGTTTGGTGGGGGGAGAGGAGGAGGTGCCCAGGAAAGGGTGGGCATTTGGACTTGGGTTGGAGAGGCTAGCAATGATTCTGTTTGAAATACCAGATATTCGTCTGTTCTGGAGTGAGGACATCAGGTGAGAGATGTGATAAGGAAACATAGCACTTTGTGAGAATTACTAAACTAAACTTTCCGCAGGTTTCATTCACAGTTCAGCGGAAAAAATGAAGGGAAAATCGTGAAGTTCACCCCCTATTCGAAGTACCCGCTTTGCTACAAAGACGTGTCATTCTGGTTGAACAAGAGCGGCGAGGAGACTAAATTCAATTTCAACGAGTTTTGCGATCTCATCAGGGAGCAGTGCGATGGCGACTATGTTGAGAAAATTGAACTGATTGACGAATTCGAAAACAAAATAGGTAGGAAGAGCCAATGCTACAGAATCACCTACAGGTCCATGGATAGGAGCTTAACCAACGAGGAGGTTGATGTTGTGCAGTTTGCTGTACGAGACAAACTTGCCAGAGTTTTTGATGTGGAACTCAGATGATAGAGTTTTTAAGGTGATGGTAACACAAAACAACTTTTCTCTCTATTTTAACACACATTTATTAGCTAGCCGAATGAGATTGACGAGTGACCTCCAGGGGGAGCATGAATCCTGGTGGAGCTCCTGTCAGTAATCATGTTGCCACAATTCTGATTGCTTCCGTTGGCGAATTTGTTGCTGCTCGTACTTCCTGCACCGCCGGAGTAGCCATTGTCTTGCTGCTGCATTTGTTGAGGTGCCTGCTGCTGAACTGGTGGTTCAGCAGAGCTGTAGGGTTGAAGGGGATTGGTTGGTGGTCGCCTTTGCTGTTGTTGTTGCTGGGGCTGCTGCTGAGGCTGCTGCTGGGGCTGCTGCTGCTGCTGTTGGGGCTGACCTAGAATGTTGGTTGATTGGTATTGGTTGTTCTGGACAGGGAGGGAGCCGATCTTGCCGGTCACCTCCTTTTGGTTGGAACGAGAATTGAAGCGAGAAGGGGCAGTGTTCTGAGAATTATTTCCAAACCTATCATCAGATCCGGGAGTTTCCCAGCCTAGTGAAAGGGACGAACCCCCTCCTGGCTGTTGGAGGACTCGGCTGGTTGTGCGTCCTCCCTGCACGAAATAGTTCTGGTTGGCATTCTGTGCATAACTCATAATTTTGAACTTCAAAAAAAGAGTTGTTTGAATTGTGTTGATTTGGTTAGAGCCAAGCAGGGTTTAAAAATTTTTTTTTGTTGATTCATTTGAGGGTGGAAGTAAAAGGGGGGGGGGGGGTGAGTGTATGAGTTAGAGTGTACGTGTTAATAACCACTGGGTGTGGGGAAAATAGTTGTGCAAAAACAAGAAGTGAATTTGAATGTTTATGTTCGACAAGTTACGTATCCTTATTTTTCTTGGGTGGGAGCAGGCGTTGAAAGCTCAAGTTCATATAACGGACGATGATTGCGCCACGTACTATCTTACTTACGTTTACTAAGAAGTAGTATAATTTTGAAATTTTCACTTTTTTAACGGGAAAAAAATCTTTCAAGACTACCTAACACACACACAAGTTATTGGTTTGTTGATGAATGTGCAAGCATATTCTCAATGCCCAAGTAGCTATTCAATCGCCATGCTGTCAAAAATGGTTTGACTGCAGCGAGTGTCATGACATCCACATGGATCATCAAATGGGATATTCATCAAACATTCTCTTTGCTTGTCATGCTTGCAATCTATCTTTTCGAAAAGATTTCACAATTTATGGTAACAAGGACGAGGTTTGTCCTCACTGCATCAACTCTTATGTCAGACCTGCAATCACCCCTGAGAGCTGCATGTTTGTTGAGGGCAATGTTGAGCTGGACAAAATGCTAGCAATTGGTATTGACGGCAACCACGCAATTTTATCCAACAGTTTAATTGGTGTTGCTAAAATTATTGAGTAGATGAAGTGGAAGTGAGTGTAAACCTAATTTAAAAAGTGAATAAATGTTTTGAAAGAGATTAAAATTGGTGTTTTTGTTGTTGTTTTTTGTTGTTTAATAGTTGCTTGAATGCCCAACATGAGCCACAATATCTTTTTTCGAACCTCCCTTGCCCAAATCTTTTTTCTTTTCCTTCTTCTTCTTGCTCTCATTTTGTTGTCTTTCCTTTTCTGCAATGGCAGCAAGCTGTATTCCAGTCATCGTTGCTTCCTTTTTCCTTTTTTTTGCTGCAAGAACAGCCCGCACATCCAAAACCACACCATCGCCAGTTTCCTTGGGTTCCTCCTCCTTTTTTTTCTCTTTCTTCTTCTTTTTCTTCTTCTTGTTTGCTCCGGTTCCGGTTCCGACTCCGGCTCCAACTCCAGCTCCAGCTCCAGCTCCAACTCCAAATCCAACTCCAACTCCAGCTCCCTCGGGTGGAACAACCGGTGTCTCCAATGCAACCTCAGCACCTTCAACTGACAGTGAATTTCCATCCGGGTTAACACCAAAATCGTTCAATAATGCATCCAGAACATCCAGCTCGTTAGCTTGCTGTTTTTTTTTCAGAACCTTGAGTTCTTTTTTATTGAGCGTGAACTTTTTTTCTGGGGCAGAAGGGAGAGTGGAAAGAGGTGCCACAACAACGGCAGGAATGGAATCTTCTCCCTCTTCCTCATCTGAAGAAGAGGAGGAATCAGACACCTCATCAATGAACATCGGTTTCTTCTCAGTAACTGTATCTGGTATAACTTCAACAGTATCAATATTGCCATTCACTCTCTGCACTTTATTCGGCACCACAAAGCCATCAAACTCTTTGTGGAAATCAGCAGAGAGTGATTCATCGTCCGACGAATCAACCCACGACGCCATCAGCAAGCTGGGAGTAGACCTTGGGGTTGGGAGATAAATGTTAGGGTCGTTTTAACGTCTTTATATATTTGAAGCGGCAGTAATCTTCTTAAAACCTTGGTAAATTTTCTAATCATTTACCTATTTTTGCTCCTATTTGAAATACAACCGACCACCCAGAGAAAGCTCACTCCCATCAAATGTCGACGAAAAAACAGGGTGGCTACGGTAAATTGGTCATACACAAAGAGTCGAAGATTTCCCAGATCATGAGGGTTGATGAGGTTTTTGCAGCGATTAAACTTGTTTACCTGCAGCCTCTTACGAGCAACTTGAAGGATGATGGGATACAGGGTCGTTTTAAATCAACGGACTTGGAGTTTTGCGATGAGATATTGAGTAAGGTTTCGAGGAGGTGAGGAAGAAGATTCTGAACTTGTGTCGTGTAGAAGCGGAGTCCCCTAACTCCATCTCCTTTATCCCAAAAAATTAAATAAATTACAGCTTTGCCGCAGTAATCCGGCAACTCCCGCAGGAACTCTTGGTGGACGTGATGGTGTTCTATCTCGTTCTCCGTGCCCTCGACACAATAGAGGACGATATGACCGCCTTCTCCTCAACCAAAACCAAGATCACCCACCTCCAGAATTTTTCCCGCACTGCCCTTGCCGATCCTGAATGGAGGATGATGGGGGTTGGAGAGGCAGACGAGAAGAGGTTGTTGGAGGAGTTTCCCAAGTGCCATAGTGTGTTTATGGGGTTGGGGGAGGGGAGCAGGAAGGTCATTGTTGACATTGCTGAAAGGATGGCTGGTGGGATGGCTGAGTTTGTTGAGAAGGATTTGGGCGAAGGTGAGCAGATAAAAAGATACAAAAATATATCATACTCAACAATTTAAACCAAACCAAAATACCGGCACAGGAACAAAGGACATTCGCGAATACAACCGCTACTGTCACTTTGTGGCCGGCCTTGTAGGAGAAGGACTCTCCAGGCTCTTCGCCTCCTCGTCCCTCGAGCGACCCTCCCTGGCAGCCGAGCTCCACCTTTCCGATCAGATGGGGCTGTTCCTCCAGAAAACAAATATTATTAGGGATTACCTCGAGGATTATGTTGATGGAAGGGCTTTTTGGCCAAAGGAGGTTTGGGAGAAGTACAGGTGAACAATTGCCTATTTCTTTCTCAACAAGTCTTGCCTGGCCACACCTAATTCTTTCTTATCTACTCTACTCTACTCTACGCAGCCTCGACAACAAGGGCCTTGGTTACTTCGTGAACCAAGCCGATCTTATAGTCCAAGCCCAATCCCGAGCTCTCATCAACGAACTTGTCACGGACGCGCTCGAGCTGGCTCCCAACTGCCTTGCATACCTCGCCAATTTGAGGTGCGCAGAAGTGTTTCGATTCTGCGCCATCCCCCAGGTTATGGCCATTGCGACGTTGGACAAGGTCTATGATAACTTGGATGTTTACACTGGGGTGGTCAAGGTAAGTGATGCTGATGTAGTGGTTTGGTTTGTTTATGTTTATGTTTATGTTTGGACCAACAAAAAACTAACACAAAAAAAAGATTCGCAAGGGCTTGAGCTGTCAGCTTATCCTCAATACAACTGATGTCAACGGCGTACACAAAGTTTTCAATAAATTCGCCAGGAATGTCATAAGGCGTGTTGACAAAAACGACCCCTCGGCAAAGAGAACAATCAAGGCGTGCAAAAACATACTGGAACTCACTGCAAAACCAAATTCTCAAACAAATATGATTAGGGTGCTTAATGTACTTGTTCCGGTCGTTCTGGGAGTTAGTGGGTATTATTTGATGCATTGGCACGAGACTTACAATGTTGTTGTGGGTTGGGTTTCTATTTCTGTAACGCTTCTGGGCAGCATTACTCATTTTATTACCCAAACTAAACAAAGGGGGTCGAAAAAAATGCAGGAACTTATTTCTTGTGAGAGTTTACGATACAACACTCAAAATAAATGATAAAACATTCAAAAATCTTAAAACTTCTTTTTTGGGTTAAGGTTCCCTTTAAGTGCAAAAAAAAACTCAGTTTTTGTTTTGAGCCTGTATAACAAGGATTGTTTAGGCTTATCATGAAAATTAGCACACCGTTCCCAATGTACAGACATGTAAATAACAGATCTTCATTGTTTAAATTTTTTGAACTATTTTATTAATGTTCCTCCTTATACAAGAGAAAAAAAACAAAATTGAAGAAGGATCATAAAAAAAAGACAAAAATTTATTTTTCTTCGTAAACTAATCATGATGAAAAACGGTAATTATTATAAGGCTAATAAAGGCTATAGTTGTTCATGTGGGGGGGGCAATTGCAAAAGGGCAATTACACAACTTCCAATACAGTTGACTAGCATACCGAAAACACTTAAGGGCTCATCCAAGTGAAACCAAAGTCTTCGGAAAAACACTTCAAGTCCTCGAAAGCCCCCCGGATATCTCGATCGCCCAA
>Ga0114994_10000858_pt1 | contig 21190 bp, 18 predicted proteins | sample ArcticOcean_MG_C_9_FD_87043 | JGI IMG/M metagenome (GOLD analysis project Ga0114994, IMG submission 87043) | Marine microbial communities from western Arctic Ocean - ArcticOcean_MG_CB2_152 | ecosystem: Environmental > Aquatic > Marine > Oceanic | place: Arctic Ocean: Canada Basin | collected...
AAATAGATTTAGACAACGCATGGGCACTCGAAGAAGAAGGCACACGTTGGTGGGATACTAGCAAGGTTCGTTATTACGATTACGATCAAGGCACACTTAAAGACAAGTCAACATTCTGGGCCAAACAGTTCACAAACAGCGAAGTAGTTATTTGGGAATGGACAAGAAGTACAGTAGCACCAGATGATTGGGCCAGTGCAGTAACTGGTAAGAAAGAGATGTTTGGAGTAGTAGCAACTGGTACTGCATACTTTGAATTTGACAAAGTTAAGAACCAAAATGAATATTACTACACTTTACGCAGTGAGTGGAGTGTTACAAATAGTGTTTATGAAAATGTATATTATTTCTGGGTACGCGGCAAAGAAACAATTGGTAGTAAGAATAAAAATATTATTACAAGCGAAGTAGAAAATATTATTACAAACCCAAGTGCAAACGGAATCTATTGGTTCAGTGTTGCAGACGGTGATGCAATTATTATATCAGATATCTGGAAATTTGTAAACAAAAAAGTAGTTGTACAGCTAAACAAAAAAGTTGACAACGCACATAGCAATTGGGTTCTATTAAGCAAAGATGTAGATGTAATTCCAAATTATTGGTACACAGGATTAAGAAACAACTTAGCAATTATTGACGAAAATGAACAACGCATTCCAGACTTTAACCTACATCCTTACGCACGTTACGGAGAAGATCGTAGCAAACGCCAAGCATGGTTTGATAATATCCCAGGTGCTAGAACAAATGCACTAACAGTACTTAACAAGTTATTGTTAGAAATTAATGTATATGATGATTTTAAATCTCTATTTAACGCAGCAGTTACGACTAATCAAATTGCATCTCATTCATACAATTGGATAGATTATGTTACAGAACATTACAATCCAATTGATAACTATATACATGATGTAATTGATATTGCATCACGTGATGCACTAAACACAGATGTGTACACTACAGCATTAATTGAAATGTTTGATGCAGACGGTATTGATCGTACAGAATTCTACAAGTACACAACAACTGGTTGGAAGCTTGCTAAGAAGAAAAATGCAACAATAGAATGGAATGTGAAAAGATTGGGAGTGTCGTATACATGGGACATGGAACCATGGGATAGCACATCATATGACAATACTCTTATTGCAAAATGGTGGAAAGCAATTGTACAGATTCATAGAGACATATTGTTTGTTAACGAACACACTAACAAGTTTAACAAGTTCTTCTTTGAAATGATTGACTATACATTGTCACGCAACAAGCAAGTTGATTGGGCAATGAAAACATCTTATATCAGACTTGAAATTAAAAGTAAGTTCTTACAGAAAAAGAAATACAAAAAAGACTCAGTTCAAGTTATTGAAAACTATATAAATGATGTTAAGCCGTTCCACGTCAAGATAAGTGAAACCAATAGAACATATAACACAACAGAGAGTGTTACAGTTGGCGTAACAGAAGATGTTAAAAAAGCTATAACAATAAAAGCAATAGGAATTAATCCTACAAATAGTATAGTTTATAATGGTAATGCACTAGTTGATGCAGATGTTGTTAGCGGTGGCGCACATGACACAGTGTTCGCAGACGTTATAACTGGTGGCACAGCACTTCAACCAGAGTTGTATAATACAACAGTTGAAGGTACTAACAGAGTAACAGAAGTAAAAGTAAGACCACAAGAAACAGTAATGTTTACTGTTCAAACAAATAGAACAGGATCAACTGTTAGCAATGAAACAAGAACATTTGGTTACTTAATTGACGTATACGGTCAGCATCGTACTTATGGATTACCATTTACATCAAGTACTGTATTGTCTACACCATTAACAAGCGCAAGCAAAATAGTTGATGTTGCCAATGCAAGTATGTTTGATCAATATACAGATATTATAATTGTAAATAATGAAGTAATACACGTTGACGTAATAGGAAACGTAGTGTATATTAAACAGCGTGGCGTAAGCGGATCATTTGAACAGGACCATGCAATTGGAACCCGTGCAACTGATGTAACAGACTACGCAGTATTTTATACAAATCCTCCAGCAGATAGAAGATTTAATGATGTTGGAGTAACAATTTTAGATAGCTTAGGCTCAGCAGAAGCTGTTGTACTAAGTGACACGGGTAAAGGCATAGTACTGTAATGCAAGATATCTTTCTTGCTAAATAGTATACAAGGAGTAGGCGGAACGTAATGAACAATAATTTTAAAGAACAGGCTAATATATCAATTGACGGACATGTCTTGATTAAAGATGTGGACACACAAGAGGTATTACTAGACAAGCATAATCAGATTAACTTTCAGAACTTTGCGTTTGCAATGGCAAGTTTGCTAGCTAATAAAACAGTAAGCGATAATCAATTTTTTATTGATAAGATTGCATTTGGCAACGGCGGAACAGTACTTGAGGCAAGTGGTCAGATAAGTTACAAGAATCCAAAAGTTGATGGAATCAATGGTGGACTTTATTCAGCACTTGAAGAAAGCGCAGGCGTGCCATATACTAAGCAAGTATCAGCTACTACAGTTGTAGATGCAGAAGGCAATCCTTATACAGATGTAGTTGTTCAAGTTATACTAGATTACAACGAACCTACTAACGCACCAACACTTGATACGGCAGTAACAGATACTGCTGCAGATTGGGTCATTGACGAGCTTGCGCTTGTTACTGAATCTGGTACTTACCTAACCCACTTAATCTTTCACCCAATTCAGAAAAGTAAAAATAGAAAAATAGAAATTCTCTATTCACTTAGAATTAGAGCAGGAGTATAAAATGTCTTATACAGTAAACACAAACACAAAAAACATAACAGTTGAATATGGAACTATCAACACAGAAACTAGCTTACAGCTAGTAGGCAAAGATTATTTTGGATACGGCGAAGCTGTTGCTCAAAACTTTGCAAGCCTATTAGAAAACTTTGCATCCGGAGAGCCAGCGTTATCTGATCGCATCGAAGGCCAAATGTGGTATGATGCAACAGCTGACATCCTTAAAGTATGGAGCGGCACTAAATGGAATGGTTCAACTTTTAACCAAAAAGGAATAACAGATACTGCATCAGGATCACATGATGTATTTTTAATCGAGGCAATTGATTCTGTGACTGGGCTACTAGAGCCAGTAGCTACATTTAGTCAAGATAATTTTACCATTAACGCAAGTGAAGCAATTGGCGCATCATTTCCAGGTAGCCAAATTAAAGCAGGTATTACATTAGCCACAGGTATGAAAATGCATGGTACTGCAACTACAGCTGAGTATGCTGACCTTGCAGAGATGTATACAAGCGATGCAAGCTATGAACCAGGTACCGTTGTTAAAATTGGCGGTGAAGCAGAAGTTACACAAACAACCATTGCAGAATGTCCAGAAGTATTTGGTGTCGTATCAACTGACCCAGCATACTTAATGAACAGTGCATTAGCAGGTACAACAGTTGCAGTTGCATTAGAAGGACGTGTTCCTTGTAAAGCAATTGGCGAAGTTCGTAAAGGACAACGCTTAGTTACTAGTGACGAACCAGGTGTCGCTCGTGTAGCAAGTGATTATGAAAAAGAAGCAGGCATGGATTGGTTTCGTGTTGTAGGCAGAGCATTAGCAGACAAGGATACATTAGGTGTTGGACTAGTAGAAATAGTAGTTGGAGTAAAGTAATATGCCAGTCATTCCAATAGCCGTTGGTAATAAAATTACAGCTGAGCAGTTCAATGAGCTAGTCAGCACCTACGACTCGTATTGGAGTGGAGCTAGTTATACATTTGATGCTGCACATAATAGTGACCTTGTTAGAAGAAAAGGATGGGGACAACCATCTGTTGTTCCAGTTGTATCACAGTATGAAGAAATTACAGCACTACACACTAACAAACTAATTTCACAAATTAACGCAGGGCTGTGGCACATTGATGAAACACTACCTGGGTTAATGATGAGTAGACGTGCAATAAGTACAGCAATATCAGCAACGTTTTACACTGCAACATCTAACATCCTTAACACTACAATTGATACAAACAAGTTTTTAGTTGATGCTGGATCATCTACACTTACTTCTGGTGTATCAACTGAATCAAGTTCAAACTTAGCATGGCAAGATGATTTATACAGTGAACACAAATTCACGTTTGCTAGTTACAATGCAGCTAGACACTTCTTTAATGGAGGCGGACAACTAACAGTTGATATGTCAAACACATCAGGTGGACTTACAATGCCTTGTTTGATTTGGAATGAATTTTTCTCTACAATGGGAATGGTTCGTGTTGGTGCAGATCAAACAATAGCAGATGGTTCAGTTCCATATACTAATGCAATAGGCAACAAAGGCTTTTATAGTATTAATGCTCTCACTGGAGATTATACAGTTATATACGATATACAAGCAGACATTAACACAGCCCAAGGTGGAGTTGATTGGTCAAACGTATATTCGTCAGACGCTTATTCTGGATACGGTTCCTACACACAACGAAGATTTGCTATGTATATCAAAGGAGCACAAAATGGTTCATCATTTGATATATATATTAAGATAGAGCTCATTGAAGACCCAGATGATACTTCACCTGTTAATAATAACATAGTTGCATCTCTTGGGCACAAAGTTCCCGAAGACACACCAGATACTGATACGTTATCATCTAGTACTAACACTTACTTTAAGCCAACTGATGTATCTCCTGCATACATATATATTGCACCAGCAGCACCTACAATAGTTACTACTGTTCCTTGGACAGCAGCTAACTTATAAAACAAACATAAACCTATTGACAGTTAGCTCTTTCTAGTATATAATTACATGTATACATAGGAGAGTGACCGATGGATGACCGTTTATCAAAAGCTTTAGAGTTTTCTAACTACACGTTAACTTTAAACAATCAAAAGCGCAATATTAAAGCTAGAGTAGCACAGCTACAACTTGTACACCACGGCGCAGGTGTGTTTATTGCAGACCAGAGTAGTATTGCATTTATAAAAACAATGATTGAACTAGGCCATAAGTCTGGAATTATCATTGACTCAAAAGAAAATCCCATAAAAGTACCCAACTATACAGAGCTTCTTGATAAGCTTGTTAACGCATATATTAGTTCAGCACAGGAATATGATGTTGAATATGCTAAACTACGAAAGTCTAGAAATATTAAATCGATCATGGATTGGTAATGTCAGAATACAAAGATGAAAAGGGCGTATGCTTTTTTGTTTACAATAACGAACAAATTGATTATGTTGACATTGCATTATTGGCAGCTAAGTATGTTAAGACATACTTAGACTTACCTGTTTGTATTATCACAGATGCAGGAACGTATGCTTGGATGCAAGAATCATTTAATGAAGATGATATCAATGATGTAGTTGATTACATTAAAATTACAAATGATGAATTTAAACCTAACATGCGTAGACACTATGATAGCCCATGGACTAAGTTCAAAGCACAGTTTAGCAATAGTAACAAACATAAGATATGGGAATACAGTCCATTTGAAAAAACATTATTGTTGGACACTGACTATATTGTAAAAAATGATTTCCTTCTTAATAGTTTCAACCTAGAGGGTGTATCAATGTTTAGCAATGCAATCAGTATTAGAAACGATGCGCCTGCTCCTAGAGAAGTATTGTTATATGACAATGGAATTAAAATGTGGTGGAGTACTGTTGTATACTTTGACCGTAGCGAACTAAGTGAAATGTTTTTTGGGTTGTGGGCACACGTAGCTGATAACTATGGGTTCTATCAATTTTTATACAACTTCCCAAGCAACTTGTTTCGTACTGACTATTGTGTTAGTATTGCAGTACACTTGCTAAATGGAATGGAAGAATCAGATGTCATACATAACTTTGATGATACGCCTATGTATTACGTAGGACAAAAAGATGATATTGTTAGTGCAGGTAATATACAAGACTGGGTAATACTAGCACATGATACCAGAGAAGAATGGAAAAATATACTTGTAAAGCATAGTAATTTAGACTTGCACGTAATGAACAAGCGGGCGCTGACAAGATTAAAGCCTGCCCTAATGGAATACTTCAATGAGTGATATTATAGCAGAAAACGGATATGTAATTATTGCAGTTAATCCAATTGAGTATAGACAAGCCCAGTGTTGTGCATTTTCAATTAAGAGTAAAATGAAAAATGCAAGTGTTACTATGGTTGTTAATGATACAACAAAAGTTGCAGAAGAATACAAAGAAGGATTTGATTCCATTGTTAAACTTCCATTCAAAGAATACACTGACAACAGACAAGCAGATTGGCAACTGTATTGGGCAAGTCCATACGAAAATACAATTGCAATTGATTGCAAAAGTATAGTTAAAGAAGATCATACAAACACATGGGAATATTTAATTGATCATTATGATATTGTGTTTCCAACTAGTACAAATGATTTTAGACATAACAAATTGTATCCAAAGTACCAAGGAAATATCAGAGAAGAATATAAGCTAGATATTATATATAGTAACATGTTCTTCTTTAAGAAAACAAGTGAATCACTTGCACATTTTAAAATGGCAGATGTTTACTTTCAGTACTGGCGAGATGTTTGTATCAAATACTTTAACGCACACCATGTGCCTGATAACTTTGAACCTGATGTTATGCACACACTAGTTGCTAACCATGTTGGTAATGATGTAACCAGTTATCATTCTATGCTAAGTTACATAGACATGCAACATAGTGTTACTGCAGGTGACTTTGGAAAAATAACTAACTGGACTGATAAGATTAATGTATGGTCAAGCGAAGCAGGTAAAATTAAAATACAGAATTATGCAATGAACTCTACATTGTATTATCACGAGAACGAATTCTTAACAGAAGAAATATTTAATGAACAACAATCATACTACAGACTCGTTACCAAATAAGAGTTTCTTTATAAAGTTTTCTGCAGAAAATGGAAAGATTTTAGGCATAAGCCCACGTAAACTTATTGCATTGGATGCTGATGAGTTAGTAGTAACCTCATCTAAACTAATGTGCAAAGACTTAATACAAGGCAAACTGAATATAAGCAATTATATAATGAGGTTTAACGATGATTCTAACACATGGGAAATAGATCAAAAGAGTACTGTACTTGAAATAAAAACTAGAGGAACGCATCTAAATAAAATTGAACCAGGTTCAGATCCTGGAAGCAGTGATATGTTTATAAAGATTGCAAGACATACTTCAATTGTGACTATAAAAGTAAATATGGGTGCAATCAGATCATCATTGAACCTTGGACAAATTCAAAGTATTAAAAATACAGAAGCCGAGGATCTGTTGGACATATACATATGCAAACGAAACGATCCTGATTACTTAATTGGTATTATTCATATTGATGCATATGAGTTGTTGCGTGAGAAACATTTTACTGTACAGTTACCAGACAACATTAAGAACCGTATTAATGATTGGAATGAGATTAGCTTGTACACAAAGCCTGTATTCCAATCATATGGTATAGAGTACACAGACGTTGACTTTACTGATAATATAGACAATTCGAGGTTACATAGTGTTGCAAACACCAACAAGTCATCTCACATAAATATATGTATACTTAATAATAAGTTAGTTATTACTAGCATTATCAATCCAGATATGCTATACTACTTTGAAAATAAGAGAAATTTAGACATACACATATCAGATAGGTATGTTGATAATTATGTTGATACATTATCTATCAATACAATTAAACTAATAGACAATAAAACTATATTAGATGTACCTATTGACTGGCCTACTACCCCAATATTTACATTTAAGAACACACAGTTAACAATAAATTATGATGGAGAAATAAATGAGCAACATGATCAGCATTAACGAATTTGATATCGTTTACATTAGTTACGATGAGCCAAATGCAGATGAGAACTATGCAGACTTACTAGACAAATGTCCTTGGGCTAAACGCAGTCACGGAGTTGAAGGAAGTGACGCAGCACATAAAGCTGCAGCGGCAATGGCAGAGACAGATAGGTTTATTACTATTGATGCTGATAACATTGTACATGAATCATTTTTTAGTGTAGAAATTGATATGGACCGCGTTAGAGAAGCTGATGTTATCAGCTGGGCAGGTAAGAATATTACAAACGGACTAGTGTACGGCAACGGCGGCATCAAATGCTGGCCAAAGGATGTTGTTAACAACATGCGTACACATGAGAACGCACCCGCTGGCGATGCAAGAGCACAAGTAGACTTTTGTTGGAACATTAATTACGTACAAATGAATAACATCTATTGTACAGTAATGAACAATGGTAGTCCACTTCAAGCATGGCGTGCCGGTTTCCGCGAAGGTGTTAAGATGGGATTAGTAGATGGCGATGTAATTGATGCATCAGAGATGAAAAAAAGAGTACACAACAAAAACTACAAACGCTTGCTAACATGGATGAGCGTAGGTGATGAATGTGACAATGGTATTTGGGCAATATATGGCGCACGACTAGGGTGCCATATGACAAACATTACACGTAAAGATTGGGATTGGAAAAACGTTAGAGACTTTGCATGGCTTACTAACTTCTTTGAAACAGAAGTATTGCCAAAGTTTCAAGACAATCCAGATGAGATGTGTAAGCGCACAGGTACTAAATGGAATTATAAAGCAGTAGAAGATGCAAGTATTGCGTTAGGCATTGACTTACGTAAAGACCTTGACTTAGAAATTGCAGACCTTGGTGTAGAAGGTTCCAGGTTCTTCAAAGAAGTATATATCAATCCAAGTAGAATGGCTGCTCAGATACGAGAAGACCAAGTTATAGATACGTTGGAATAAACATGGCATTAGGCGAGCAAGGATTTTATAATGTACTCGACCATCATCACAGTGAAGCAAAAGACTGGGTTGTAGTTAATTGGAATCTAGGAAACATGTGCAACTATAGTTGTACGTATTGTCCTAGTATTCTCAATGATGGCAGCTTTGGTTGGAATGATTTTGATGTTGTTCAACGATTTATAGATTCAACAGCTGCACACTATGCTCCACGTAAAGTTTATTTTGAATTTACTGGCGGAGAAGTTACGCTTTGGAAAGACTTTATTAAAGCAGTAGAGTATATTAAAAGCATTGGACACGATGTTGGCTTTATCAGTAATGGTAGCAGAACAATACGTTGGTGGGAAAAGAATAAAGAAAACTTTGATCATGTATGTTTAAGTTTTCATCCTGAGTATGCAGACCCTGTACACTTTTTTGAAGTAGTAAAGATAATGGCAGGCAGTTGTCGTACACACGTTAACGTAATGGGACACACTGATCCAAAACTTTTCAATGACGGAGTTGCACTCAGTGAAAAGCTATGTGTTGAAGTTGAAAATATTAGCATGGCATTCCAGCCTTTAGTGGTTGACTTTGGAGAAGTACGATACCCATACACAGATGAACAACAAGCACAATTTGATAATCAATGGCAACTGTATGGTAGCAAGATAAAACATACAAAAGAATTTAAGTTGTACAGAGGAAGCATGGATATGTTTGATACTGTTAACGACTTACAGCAAAACAGTAGCGCACATAGATTCATTGCTGACAACAATAACAATTGGAAAGGTTGGATGTGTTGGGCAGGAGTAGAACAATTCATTGTTGACTTTGACGGAAGTGTATGGAGAGGTTGGTGTCGTGTTGGCGGCAAAATTGGAAGCATACATGATCCTGATAACATTAAATTTCCTACTAAGCCTGTGTATTGCAACAAGAGTTACTGTCATTGTAACTTTGATATTATGTGTAAAAAAGTATTGCCAACACGTAACTATGAGGTCCTAGATGACTAATCAAATAATGTCTGACTCTGGTGTTCCACTAGACAACAAACAACTTAGGCTTTACCAAGACGATGGACAATTTACTAGGTTCAGCGTAGAAGAAGTTATTGCACAGAAGCTCAACAACTGGAAAGGTTGGACATGCAGCGCAGGCGCAAGAAACTTGTATATAGATTATGATGGTAACGTTTGGATTGCAAATTGTGCAAGTGCAAATCAGTATGGCAAAGTACACACAGACCGTGTTGAACAATTTACACAAAAATCAGACACACAAGATATAGAAGACCGTTGGACTGAATACAGAGAAAATATAATTGGTACATATCCACATCGTGATTGGATTGAAAAAAATACTGAGCAAGGTTGGCCAATGCCAAAAACTAATTGGGAAACTTGCGAGCAACATATAAAACTTATGGAATGTATTTCTGAGTTAGAACAAATATTCTTTGCTCCTGAAAACTTAGAAAAAAGAATAGGCGATAAACAAAACTACTGGTACAAGAAATTTATAAAAGAACCAGGTACATGGGCGTGGAAGTCTGAAGAGAAGGATGCAAGTAATGTATTTGGATTACTTGGTTCTATATTCAACGGATGGGAAATACCAAAGGGCTGGGTCACTTGTCCTTATTCAAGTTGTGGATGTGGAGCTGATGTAATACTAAGTAAAGCAAAGAACAATGATAACATGCCGTTGCTAGACGTAACATGGAATGGTACTAAGGCTACAAGTAGATCTGCTAATTATCAAACAAGCATAGCAGACTCAGCAGCAGTAGAGATGAACTTCCCTATTGACTATCAAATATTATGGGACATCAGTAGAAACTGTAACTTTGATTGTAGCTACTGCTGGCCAGCAGTACACAACAACACAGACAAACATTATGATTACGAAGTAATTACACAAACAATAGACAAAGCAATTGAATGGGCTGACGGTAATCAAATACGTTGGAACTTTGGCGGCGGTGAACCTACGTTGCATCCCAAGTTTTTAGACATACTAAAGTATCTCAAAGAACGTAAGCAATGGACAATGGTAACAACAAACGGCTCACGTACAACACGTTACTGGAATAAAGCACGACAATATCTTAATAGTACAAACTTTAGTTGCCACTTTGAAGCAGTAGACCTTGATTTGTTTATAGAAAACATTAAAGCAACTGCTGAATGGCACGAACAAGTAGATGATGATCATTGGATTGAAGTAAAACTAATGACACCGCCAGGTGTAGTTGGACTAGGAATAGAAACTAAGGAACGCATTGAAGCATTGGATGTTTGGAATAGACCGGGTGCTAACGGAAGAATGAAAGGTGCAGTTGTATTAGTGCCTATTAGAGACCTAGAAGCATCAGGCAATATGGTAACATATACATCTAACGAACTTGGAATGTTACAGAACCAATGAGACACCAGGTTTCGGAAGTTGTAAATGATGGAGACTATATTGTATTGTACTCAGCAGGACTAGGCGGTGAGTACCTTACTGCATTAATTACTCAATGTGTTTCTAATATAAATGAACTTGACTTGATACCAGCTGACGGTCCTAACCAATGGAGTGTAGTTTCAAAAGTTACGTACTCGGATGTAGTCATAAGTACTAATGAGATAGATGGTGGCGGCAAATACTTTAGCGAAGACACACACATAAAAAAAGATATATACAAAGATCACTTAGTAGACAATGTGTTTAATGTATGGCCAAGTAACATGACAGCCATTATACTCACAGCAAATAATAACTATGAACACTGGGCAAATGTAACTTGGAATAAACTTAAATTAGATTCGCATTTTAAATCAGACAGAACTGACTACAATGGTTTTATAAAGAATCATGTACACACATTAACACAAGACCATAATAAGAGACAAGACTTCGCTGATTACTTTGACAAGTCATACATGTTTAATATGGATACAATTAAAAAAGTAGGCAAGTGCTTTACAGGATTTAACCAAAAGCATTTTAACAAACAATATAGAGTTTGGAAAAAGGAAAATAATAATGAACGCAACTGAATGGATGGACGATCCAAGATTCAATTTAGATGAATATCGTGATATGGATGCCAGAATAGATATGGTGACCCTAACTGATTGTCCGTTGGCTGTAAGAAGAATTGTTGCAGAGCATGATCAAGATCAAGAAGTACTGTTAGCATTGTGGAAATTAAAACTTAATGATCCACAAATTGATGAGTTTCTAAACAAGAACATGGAAACTTCTCCAGCAGACCTTGACAAAGCACAAACAGAAGCAGAGAATGCACAAGTACATAAAGTATGGTGCTCACTTCCGTGGACACATGCTAGTACTAATGCAGATGGTAGCATACGTATGTGTTGCCAAATGATACACGACAACAAGCAGGCTCCGTATGGAAGTGTGTTCAAGGAAGATGGTTCTGTCTTAACTGCTGATGACGACTTACGTAAACATAGAAATGCTGAAGCATGGAAAGACGTCAGGGCAAAAATGATTGCAGGAGTTGATCCTGAAATTTGTAAACTATGCACATTGGAAGAAAATAACGGAATTGGATCCAAGCGAACCTTTACTAAGAAAATACACGCAAATACATTCAAGCGTTCACTTGAACTAACACAAGAAGATGGAACAATCAAAGACGAAGACTTTCCTATTAGCTACTATGACTTACGGTTTGGCAACAAGTGTAACTTAAAATGCAGAAGCTGTGGGCCAACTGATTCAAACTTATGGTATGGAGACTGGTATGAAGCTCACAAAGAAGAAGGCGGTAAGTTTGCAATGCGTGGACATGACAACCTTACTATTGTAAAGAACGATGACGGTTCGTATGATGTTCCAGATGTGTTTGATTGGCATGAAGAAAACAACACCACACTATGGGACAACATAAACGAAGACATGTCTAAAGGTGTAATTGATAGGTTCTACTTCACAGGTGGCGAACCCACTATTAATTTAAAGCATAGAGAGTTACTAGACAAAGCAATAGAATTTGATGTTGCAAAAAATATTAGCTTAGAGTACAATACTAACATGGCAGGCATCCCAAGTAAAGTTTTTACACAGTGGAAGCAATTTAAAAATGTTGGAATTGGTATGAGCCTAGATGGAATGTACGAACACTTTGAATACATTAGACATCCAGGAAAGTGGAGTGTAGTAGAAAAGAACATTCGTCGTATTGAAAGCGAACCTGGATTTGAAAAGGTAACAGCGACTATTAGCTTAACACTAAGCACTATGAATGTATTACACGTACTGGATATGCAATGGTGGGCAAGAGAACAACGTTGGAGCAGAATTAGCCAAGCAATTAAGATTGCAAACTTATATGGCCCAGCATACATGAACATACAAAACTTACCTCCGGAAGCTAAAAAGTATATCGGAGAACGATACGAACAGTTCATCGCAGCAATGCATCGTAGATGGAATGACAGTCGCAAAGATATTTCTATTGGGTTTACAATAGAACAACGGCTGCGAGCAGTATTAGATCATATGAACGCAGTTGATCAAGATCCTAAAGCGTGGAAGAATTGGTATGTTGAAACAGAGAAATATGATAAGCTTCGCAAAGAAGATTGGAAAGAAACATTTCCAGAAATAGTAGAACTCATAAAGGTAGCAAATGATAGACAAGCAAGAAAACAAAAAGTTAAACTTACATCAGCTGGTAAGAAAAAATAAAGCATTTTGTATCATGCCATTCAATCACTCTTATGTGACTACGAATGGAAATGCAAACTTATGTTGTGTAGCTGACTTTGGTAACCCAATTGAAACTGACATGTCAGGTAAGAACCTCATTGATGTATTCAGAGGCGATGAATATAAACGCATCAGGCAAGGGATGATTGACGGTGTCATGGAACCCAGATGCTTTCTATGCTACAAACATGAAAGCACTAACCCAAGCGGAAGTGACAGACAAAGCCACAACGAACGTTACCTTAAAGAGTTAGGAGACAACTACATTCCAGATGTTGATGCACAGTTTCCAACATGGGCTGACTTACGTCCTGGTCGTATGTGTAACTTTGGATGTAGAATGTGTTGGGGAGCTATTAGTACAACAATTGATATAGAGAATAGAGCTCATCCTGAAACAGCAGCTATTACATTTGATAAGCCAGTTGATGTAGATGAGTGGATAGATGACCCTGTTGCATTTGAAAGTGTAAAAGAAATGGTTCCACATATGACTGTATTGAAGCTAGCAGGTGGCGAACCTTTGTTTATGCCTGGTGTTATTAAGCTACTTAGGTGGTGTGTAGACAGCGGCAACACCCATTTAATACTTGATATTACTACAAATGGTAGTAGAACCAAGGGTAAAGTACTTAAACTAATACAGAATTTCCGTAATGTAAACATACAATTTAGTATGTGCGGTGTTGGATATACCAACGATTACATTAGATATGGTGCTGATTGGAACGAATTGGACGAAGCATATAGACAATATATGAACGCACCTGGTATTAATACACACTTATTAAGTACAGCACAGTTCTATAACGTATATGATTTAGTTAATGTTATAAAGTATTGGGCCAAAGTAAGGTCTGAAACTACGCAAGACATTGAACACAACAACATATTGTTTAACTTAGTTAACTTTCCAGACGATGAACAGTTTGATATTCTTCCAAAAGACGAACGCTTGCGTGTTGCAGATGAACTTGAACAAGTAATGAATGAACACATTCCTGTTGAACTTCGAGCAATAAGCAGCATTGAGAACATTATTAGTAGACTGCGCTTAGACTTTGATGAAGAATTAATAACTTCATTGCGTAAACGTTTAGCAGCACGAACAGTTATGTATGATAACATAAGACAACAGGACATTGCACTTGTGCATCCTGAACTAGCAAGGTTGTGTAAACAATGGCAGACGATTTAGAATTTGACTCTGGCGACAGAGACCAAGTAGTTAAGAGACTCATTAAACATGACAACAGTCACTTGGGCGAAGACATGCATGCACAAGACCACAGACAGTTTGCATACTGGAGTGAACAAAGTAAAGCAGAGCATGAAGGACGTCCATACGACTATTGGAGTGAACTAGCACCGCAGCCTGTTGGCAGTGAAAGCATTAGTATGGTAGTTGCTCCTAGTTGGGGTGTTATCTTTCCTCCTTACAGTCTTGCACGTCTCACAGGACTGCTAAGACATTACGGATACAAAGTTACCAACTACGATGTAAACATTGATACATGGAACTATGTAAAGAGTATACAGGAACATGACCCATGGGATAGCATCTACTTTTACCAATGGGAAGACCCAGGTTACTCACGAGACTTACATCCAATAATTAAACCTGTACTTGATGCAGCAGTTCAGAAGATAGTTGACAGCAATGACACAGTAGTAGGATTCAGCTTATATCAAAGTAACATTATGGCAAGTATGTACATGATGCGTGAACTTAAAAAAGCAAAAGAACAAGTACGTATTGTAGTTGGCGGCCCAGAAGCGTTTAACGACTGGATGCTAGAGAAGATGCGTGACGAATGGATGTTTGATCCAAACACAATTGACTTTGTTATACAAGGCGAAGGCGAACAGGAACTGCTTACACTATTAGAGAACATGAGCGAGTTTGAAGTACGTGACGAGCCTTACATGCTAGGAGGATACAACAGTAGACTTGATTTAGATAGCTTACCATTTCCTGACTATGATGACTTTAACTTTAGTTTGTATGAACACCCAGACGGTACAAGTATTGAAACATCACGTGGGTGCGTAGCTAAGTGCAGCTTCTGTGCTGAAACACACTTCTGGAAGTTTAGACATCAAAAAGCTTTGCGTGTTATAGACGAAATGAAATATCAAATAAGTCGCTATGGAGTTAAACGCTTTTGGTTTGTTGATAGTTTAGCTAATGGTGCGTTTACTGAGTTTAAGAATTTAGTAGATGGTATTATAGAACACAAGCTAAACATTAGATGGAACAGTTATGCACGTAATGACGGACGAATGGATAGAGAGCTCTTTCAGAAGATACATGACAGTGGATGTAGTGTACTAAGCTTTGGAGTTGAAAGCGGAAGTCAAAAAGTATTAGACGACATGCAAAAGAAAGTTAAGGTTTGGGAAATTGAATCTAACTTACGTGACGGCAAAGCAGTAGGCATGACTAACCATTGTAATTGGATCGTTGGCTTTCCAACAGAAGGCAAAGAAGAGTTCCTACACAGCCTAGAGTTATTGTATAACGTTAGAAAAGATATGTTTGCAATCTCTCCAGGGTATACATGTGGCGATGCTCCGTTTAGTGATATGCAATTAAACTGGAGAAAGTATAAGATTACATGGAAGAAAGACCCAAGTGACATGCGATTCTTTAGTAGTTGGTACACAGATGACTATGAAAATACAATACTACACAGATATATTAGACTAAAACTAACTAATATATGGTTAAACTTTATCATTACACAAGCAGATGGTGAAGTAATTAACACACAAAGCAGGCCTAGCTTACACGAAACATACACTATTAAGTGGAATACACCTGGTAAATTCGTAGAACGCATTGAACAACAGCCGCACAGTGATGCATTTAACTACTGGAACAAGGGTGTTAGCTCACAAGAAAAGCTAGCAGACGGCTTAGCAAACGAATACTTGCCGTTCCTTTGGGGCGCATGGAAGACTATGGGCGGGTTTAAGTTTAGCGTAGACATCAATCCAGATGTAGACATGGCTGAATTTGGAACCTTTGTAGTTAACAATTATCATGGACGATTGGAAGCGGTTGTAGCAGATGACGGAAACGCCACTGTACGGGTCGTACAGACGCTTATACACACCAGTTTAGCCGAGGACAATGACGTTGCTAAAATAGAAATAGTACGTGAAGACATGAGCTTTGATGAAGCTACACTTGTGTTCAGTGGAAACCTAAGTATGTTTAATCCCACTGTTGGTATACCCTTGCTAACAGTTTAATAAATACTAACATGAGCAAAATAGTATTCAGTAATGAAGAAGGCGTTGACGGCGAAATACAATTAAGGGACGGCGAGTTCTTTGATGTATGGAAGATGATATTTTCTAAAAACAACAGCGCACTTCCACTCAGAACAAGCAACGTTCGAACTACAGTTATAAGTAAAAGAAACATGTCACTTGACACGTGGATAGACGATAGACGTAGACAAGGTGTACACAGTTATATAGAAAACATGACAACAGTAAATGCTGGCATTGATACTTTCAAAGCTGCAGGTTACAGTTGGGATTTAGGATACTTAACATTACACAGTACATTCGAAGATACTAATAGAATACACAGAGGCTTTACTACTAGTATGCTTACACGTGGCAACAGTGTACTAAACATCACAGAAGCACAACGTTTACAACTAAAGCACATGTGCATTGATTACAACCATCCACATGTTTACCTTGTGCTAAAACAATTCGACGATAGTATTCTAGCTATGCACAACATAGAACCAAATGCCCAATTTGGTTATTCTTACTTTGAACAACAGGCTCATAGAGCATTGTTCGATATCAACACCTTTGTCCACAGGATAGAAGACTCCAGTTTTGCCAGTGCTAGATACTTTAACATGAACAACAGTTACATGGAAGAGTGTTGGAACGGTTGGGAAATGATTGCTTGTCCAATAGTTGAATGGGAAAGCAAAGGACCAGATGCAACAACTGATGTCATCAAGGTAGACTATAACTATGGAATAACTCGCTGGAACACTCCAGACATGTTCAGTAGTGATCCAAAATACAATGTATACGATCTAAAGAACATACTGGGCAAAGACATGGTTACAGGTTATCAACAGTATGATGATCCTAGAGAATGGGATATAACCAACACATTCAATACAACCAAGGGTGGATTTGAAATACAACCCTGGACAAGTTACTATCATACGCAGTACATAAAGCCTTGGTGTAGACGATACAACAGTCCAGACCTAGACAAGATCACTGCGCCAATAGCATTGGGAACTATAGATCCACGCTGGATTCAACAACACTGTGTGAGCATGCACAAATCGATCAAGCCATACATTATATCACAGGTAGACCTCATTGAATAAACGAATACTTAGTCTTGGTTGCAGTCATATGCATGGAAGTGAATTTGACGGAAAGCACAGTGCTAGTGGACCAATTGCTCACAGCGAGTGTGTGGGAGCATTGCTTGCACTTCGCACCGGGTTAGAGTTTGCACAAGGCGCTGATCCTGGCAACAGCAACGAACAAATAGTAATTGATGCACTACAACACATACAACCAGGCGATGTAGTAATAGTGGGTTGGACCTATACAAACAGATTTAATCATAGAATACGCTACAACGATGATGAATTACATTCAAGTGTAGTTACTGCATGGGAAATGACAGCACACCTAGGCGACAATAACCTATGGGATGCAGCAGTTCGTATGCGTAGCAAACTAGGCTTTGGCCAAGATGCAGCCACAATAAAGACTGAGATAAGCAATCAAACGTTTGGTTGCAGAACCAACAATAGACTAATGCGCAGTGAACACAGTGAGATAAGAGCTGCACTAGCTGATTGGTATACACATGTGTATGCAGAACTAAGCAATAGACTGTATGTGTTTCTAACCCAATACAACAGTGTACAAGCAATAGCACACAGCAGAGGTGCAAAAATAATGAATGTACACTACGATATGGAAAGTGACATCACTGCAGAGCTGGAGAATTTAGACACCAAGGGCGACTTGTTTTTATTCACAGGTGGCAAATCAAAAGCTGCAGAACCAGAGTATGGACCAAACTATCTATCATATCCAGTAAAGTTGAAGTACACTGAGTTGTACAACAGTTGGAAGCGTGATGCATATAGACTGGAGTACAACTTAAACCGAACTCGAGTCAACTACAAAGACTGGGCAATGACACACATATACAACAGCAAACAACCTTGGCCCGAGTCAACAGCAGGTCACCTAACACCCACAGCACACGTTAAGTTAGCTGCTGACTTTTATACGCTGGGTGTTGAACTTGGTGTTTGGGCTGCTTAGAATACAACACAAACAAATGCACAGCGCCGAAGGCGCTTTACGCCAAATTTTTTCCAAGTATTATCTACAGTTATAATAGTAAAGCCAACCAAGGGCCATAGGGCTGCAAAGGTTATTTTATAGTGCGTAAATTTTTTTTAGGGTGCTACCGTGGGGGTTTTAAGGGCCAATCTACTATATCTGTTTGAAAGCCATCTGCACCATCAGCACTGGTATCACATCCCAAAGCATGTATAGTGCGTTTAAAATCGCTCCAACTAACTACGTCTGCAACGCGAGTGTAATGCTGTTTATATACAAACTGAGTTGTATCTGTTGCTCCAGTACTGTGTTGATTAGCCCAATTAAATGATTTAATTATTTCCCATTCTTCTAGTTGTGTTGATACTATATAACGTTCGTAGCGTGTGGGTGTAATAGTTATTCCAGCTAACTCCTCTATTAACATAGGTAGTACAGTTTCACTTGGATTAACAAATGGATGTTGAGCAAACTGTACTATACAATTAGATGGATCCAGTAGTATTTCTCTAATCATACTATCATACATTGATGAATGTCTACGTATATCGTCTATATACCAATCACTTCCTACTAATAGATCATGTGTGCATGCGTGTCCGTGGAATATATATGTTTTCATAACTGTATTTATATAGTATTAATAGTGAATGCAGCGTAGTAGACAATTTTATTATTAATACACTATATACGCTATAACGTAATAATACACTATATACGCTATACCGTAAACTTGAACTATACAGTGTATATAGTATACTCACGCATGGTTACTGTTGAACAAGGTCTAAGCATATCCCTTGCGTACACAGTGCAAGCACAGCGCACGAGTATAGTCTGTACTAGGTTTGGTTATAGTGACACTTGGGTAAAAAAAGGTTACAGCGCACAATGGTAAAAATTACTGCGCAAAACAAGCCACCCATACAAAATCGACCCTTTTTTTATTGTACATCTACAGTCCCCCGGTGATTTAAAAGGTTCAATATTCTTTTGAACCAAACCATTTCTAGAATAATATTTAATAATATTAGTATACAGTATGGGTTACAGTGTATAATAGTGTGCTTCATACCGAGAGGTACAGTAGGTCGTGGGTATACACTGTACGCTAGCACAGTGTAGTAGGGTTACTGTAGCCCTAAGGGTCTTATACAGTGGTGGCGCATAGCAGCTACATGGTTCTCCCTATAGTGTAAGTATATTATACACTACACTATAGGCTTTGTCAACCACTATTACAGCTTAGGCAGGGCTCAACATGCTAGCAGGAACCTTCCAGCGACCATTAACTGTGTCTACTGTAACGTTCTTAATGGCTTTCTTTAGCACAGTACCGTGAACAGTCTCGCCCCTGCGTCCTGTGAACTTAACATTGTCACCAACATTCAACCCACCTACTGCGGTACGACTGATGCGTGTACGGCGCAACTTAATAGCCTCAACCAATTGACTTACTTGTTCGCCATCCATGTTACGAATTGTATTAAGTACATCATTCATTTCATTATTGCTTACCATCATATTGACCTTCTCCTAATTGTGTTTATACTATGTATTATACAGCAAAGCATCTTGGTTGTCAACCTTTATTTTACTACTAATATCATAATATATTCTGAATGAAACCGGTAGAGTTATACTGTAATACACACACTACATTAACACACTATAGCGTAACATGTACATTACACTATATACTCTACTATACACGCACAACCATAACAGTAATACACTATATACTCTATATACACTATAGCGGAACTTACACTATAGGCTAACATATACACTATATACACTATTGGAAGGTTCTGGTGTATATACACTATAGCGAGAACTTGAAACTCTGGTCCTACACGGTGTACTACTATACAAAATCCGTTGAAACCATTCGGTAAGAACCATACAGTATGATATACTATAGTGGTTTATACTGGGCTTCTGGTTAGGTTCATGCCCTTCATCAACCACGGTTTTAGAAAAAATACACCCTGATTCACGGTTAAACCAGCACAATCGAGCATATATTGGGGTTTATAGTGGGCTTCTGGTTAGATTCACGGCTGATGCCAACCACGGTTTTAGAAAAATATCACGTCATATTCTCTTGAACCATTTAAATCATTATTACTTGTACGGTTCACTATGTTACACTATATGCACAGTTGCTGCATAGTTTTTAATAGTGTATTAAGTTTAATAGTCTGTATAGTGTGCGAAGTTCTACTATAGTGTATAACGTGTATA
>Ga0114994_10000859_pt1 | contig 21187 bp, 16 predicted proteins | sample ArcticOcean_MG_C_9_FD_87043 | JGI IMG/M metagenome (GOLD analysis project Ga0114994, IMG submission 87043) | Marine microbial communities from western Arctic Ocean - ArcticOcean_MG_CB2_152 | ecosystem: Environmental > Aquatic > Marine > Oceanic | place: Arctic Ocean: Canada Basin | collected...
AAAATTTTTAAAAAATAGGTAAAAAAGAAAAAAAGTATAAAAAAATAATTTTCAATAATTACTCATTTTAAATATTTTTTTATTTAAAAATTGAAAAAAAATTGAAAACTGCATCTTCTATTTTTTTTAATATGCTTCAACTTTTAATAATTCGACTTCAAAGATTAAAGTTGCTCCTGGAGGTATAGCTGAACCGGCACCATTTTCACCATAACCTAAATCTGCGGGAATAATAAGTTTCCTTTTACCTCCAACCTTCATTCCCTTGACCCCAAGATCCCAACCTTTAATTACTGACCCAACACCAAGTGTAAAATTAAATGGTTCGCGTCCAGGATTTAAAGATGAATCAAAAATGGAACCATCTTCAAGACTTCCAGTATAATTTACTATAACTTTATTATAATCATTTGCTTCAACACCTTCACCAATAATTATCTCTTCTATTTCCAATCCTGTACTCATTATTTCTTTACTCCTTTTGTTTGTACAACTAATTCCTAAAAAAATAAGACTAATTAAAACAGCTTTTTTAAAAACATTCATTTATGTTCATTCCTTGTGTAATAAAAAAGGGATGTAAATTTAGTATATGATGTTTTTAACACAAATATTAATAAGATAATGCGGTCATTACTTAATCGATACTCATTAATCTTTTTTATTTATTTAAGTCTCATTCCTTTTTTATTTTCAGAAGAACGATTATTTCTTAAACAAGCAGATCTTTTAGAAAGCAAATCGGAAGGCAATAAAAACGTTAAATATATTTCTGGCAATATTATTTTTACCAAAGGTGATCTCACCCTTAAGTGTCAAGAAGGTCAGCAATATGAGGCAGAAGGAATTATAATTTTATATAAAGATGTTTCTTCATCTCAAAAGGATCAGTCTCTCACTGCTGATACTTTAAAATTTCATTCTATTGAAAATAGGCTTGAAGGTATTGGCAATACACATGTCTGGGATGAAAATTATGACCTCGTTTCAGACTCAATTACTATTTTCACTCAGAAAAATAGAGGTATTGCATCTGGGAATGTAATCTTGAGGCAGAAAGGCCAAATTATAACCGCAGACAAAATTATTTATACAGATAATCAAGGGATGGATGGCGTATCATACATTGCCTCTGGAAACGTCATAATACAAGATTCTTCAATAACCTCAAATTCAGGTAAAGCTACATACAACAGATTAAGTGAACAAACTTTGTTAGAGATGAATCCTTCAATTGAAGATCAAGATCGAGTTTTAACCGGTGATAAAATTGAATTAACATATTTTGAACAGGAAATAAAAAAAATATATATACCAAATAATGCCAATGCAATAACAACAATTTCAGGGTATTCTTTTCAAAAGAAAGATTCTTTAAAAACAGAGGAAAAATTATCATTTAAAAATAAAATGCAAGGATCTCAGCTAACCAGTATTTTTAAGAATAGTGTCTTGGATTCCATAAAAATCAATGGGATGGCAAAAACATTATACCATGTATTTGAAGACTCCATATATAAAGGTAATAACAATGTTTCTGGAGATTTAATCACAATTAAATTTTTAAAAAATAGATTAAAAAGATTACAAGTGATTGGAGGATCTAAGGGGAAATATATACCGGATTCTCTTTCAAATGAAATCTCAAGCTCAGTGAATTACTCATCGGATGAAATAGTTTATATTTTTGAAAAAAGAAGGACAGAATTCTATGGGAATGCAATTATTAATCATGACAAAACGACTTTAGAAGCTGGTTATATTGATATTAATTGGAATACTAATTTACTTAATGCCTACATAAAATCTGAAGGTGATACGATCAATGAGCCTATTCGTCCTATAATTAAAGAAAAGAATAAAGATCCTATGTCTGGCGATGAAATGACTTATAATTTAAAAACTAAAAAAGGTAAAATATCAAAAGGGAACACAAAAGCCGATGATGGGTTCTATACTGGTAAAACAATTAAAAATGAATCCACTGAAGTTATTTATATTGAAAATTCAACCTACACAACTTGCGATTTAGATACTGCTCATTTTCATTTCGAATCAAAAAATATGAAAATAATTCAAGATGATATTGTCGTTGCTAAGCCTATTATCTTACACATAAGCCAGATACCTATTTTTGCAATACCGTTTGGTATCTTTCCACATAAAGGCGGGCAGCGTCACTCTGGTTGGATTATGCCTTCTTATGGTGATAATAAGAACAGAGGGCAATATATTCAAGGATTAGGTTTCTATTGGGCACCGAGTCAATATTGGGATTCAAAAATGACTATGGGGTTCGCAGACCGACAAGGATATTCATTTAGATTAAATACGACGTATCGACTTAGATATAAGTTTAGTGGAAGCTTAAACTATTTTAATCAGCAGTTTTTAAGTGGAACAAAAGATATAATGGATATACTTGGTGATCGAAATACAAGTACAACTCTCCGGTGGAATCATAAACAACAAATGAGGAATAATCAATCTTTAAATGCAAATATGACTTATTCAACCAGTGGTGATTATAATAAAAAATACGGGATATCCGAATCAGAACGGATGAATCAAAAAGCTATATCAAATATTTCTTACTCTAAGCGTTGGCCAAAATCTAAGAATTCTTTGAGTTTAGCTTATTACTCAAACTTAGATTTATTAATTGAAGATAAAACAAACCACGATAGCAAATACTTTGTAAATCCTTCCAAAGCTGGAACACAATTAAATATAAAGAACCAAACCTTCCCTAAGTTTTCTTTTAGGCACGGACAAAGTCACTTAATTCCAACTAATGCAAAAGACAAAAAATGGTACAATACTATTACATGGAACTACGGTTTAAACTTCACTAATACGAATCGTGTTTATTATGAATCTATTCAAATAGATACCAGTCAATATGGATGGTCTGAAGATTCTTTATTAAAAAATAAAAAAAATGAGCAAAACAATGGGTGGATTCACACATCAAGTATCAACGCACCTCAAAAATTATTTAAATATATTTCTATAAATCCTCGTCTTAGTTTAAAAACTGCTTGGGTCAACAAAACATATGATGCAATATGGGATGAAGAATCAAATATATTTCAAAAAATCGAGGAAAATAAATTTGCATCTAGGACAACAGGCTCTTTTTCAGTTAATACAAGTACGCAAATATATGGTTTAATTCCTATACCCTTTGGTCCTCTCAAAAGTATTAGACATGTTATTTCACCAAACATTGGTTACTCATGGACACCTAACTTTTCAAAAGAAATTTTTGGTTTTCAACCTGGATATATTTTAACAAAAATAGATGAAAATGGGAATGAGAGGTTCCATGACAGATTTGCTGGTACAATTGCAGGGAGCACACCTAGGTCGGAACAAAAGTCGATGACATTTAGCCTCAATAATATTTTTCAAGCAAAAATTTTAAAAGATGATGATGAAAAAAAAGTAGACTTATTGAACTGGCGAATTAATTCAGGATATAATTTTGCGGCGGACTCCCTTCACTTTTCAAATATAAGGTCGAGCTTACGCTCAAAAATTCTTGGAAAGTTAAACCTCGATTTAAGTATGACTCATGATTTATATTATTTTAATACTGAGAGAAGTAAAAGGACTTCTGAATATAATAGAAATCAATCCGGTTTAATAACTCCTCGACTTGTAAATACACGGTTATCTACTGGATTTAGAATAATTGGTAAAAAATGGAATAAAGAAGAGGACGATAAAAAGACGAATACTGATACGACCTTAACCCAAGAAGATTTAGCTGGTCCTGGATTAGTAGATCCTTTAAAAACTATACAAAATTCACTGAAGAGTGCCCAGCTTTGGAGTTCAAATATTAGTCTAAGTTATTCATATAATGCTCTAAACCCATCCAGGACTTCTAAAACTTTTTGGGCAAATACTACTTCTATTCTGAATGTAACAAATAATTGGAAAGTTTCATATAGGGCAAGATTTGATTTACTAGAGAGAGATCTTGTAAATCATTCTTTTTCAATATATCGAGATCTTCATTGCTGGGAACTATCCTTAAATTGGACTCCTAATGGTATTGGTCAAGGTATAAATTTTAGGCTAAATGTAAAATCTCCAACACTTAAAGATTTAAAACTTGAGAAAAAAGGAGGTGTTTATTCTGGTGCCGGGCTTTAATTCTTTAATTGTACCAGTAGAATACTATGCAGAAATTCTATTAGTGAAAAAGATTAAAATATGATCTGTCCGAAATGCTTTGCTGAGTACTTAAGCGATATAAAAATCTGCGGTGATTGTGACGTCTCTTTAGTTGAGGGATGCCTATTAGACCTTCCGATTCCTGAAATGACGTGGTCTGCACTCCCACCTTTTAACGGAAAAGTATACGCAGACATGGCAGCAGAAATTTTAGATGAGAATGATATACCATATTATTTAAAAATGGATTGGGCATCATCTGCATATAATGTTGGAGGTGCAAATCTCACTGGTCAAATAATTAGAATTTTTGTTCCAAAACCTTATTTTGAAAAAGCATCTAATATTACATTCCAAATTGTAGGAGAAGTAAAATAATTGAATATTATTAGAAATATTAAAGGAACTCATGATATAATTCCACCTGAGACAAAGCATTGGAGAAAACTAGAAGGGATTGTAAATGATAATTGTTCTAAATTTGGTTTTGAAGAAATCAGAAGTCCTATTTTTGAACAAACAAAACTTTTTTTACGTTCGGTAGGGGAAGAAACTGATATTGTTTCAAAAGAAATGTATACTTGGATAGATCGAGATGGTACGAGCTTAACCTTGAGGCCAGAATTAACAGCCTCGATTGTAAGGTCTTATATACAAAATAATCTCGGTGCAAAGTCGCCCAATCAAAAACTTTATTATATGGGACCATTATTTAGACGAGAAAGACCTCAAAAAGGCCGGCAGCGACAATTTCATCAATTTGGCGTAGAGGCATTAGGGTCTGAACACCCAGAAATGGATGCAGAGATTATTTCTATCGCCTGGAATATTTTATCAGATTGTGGATTAAGTCATACGACACAATTACAATTGAATAGTATTGGCTCTAAAAAATGCAGGGATACGTTCAAAGAAGCTCTAAAAAGTTATCTTCTTCCTTATTTAGATGAGTTTTCAGAAACAAGTCAAAAACGTTTTTCTGAAAACACTCTTAGAATGTTAGATACAAAATCAAAAGACGAACAATTAATATTAAATAATGCTCCAAAAATTTCCGAGTTTTATACGGAGGAAGACCAAGATCACTTTGATACACTCAAAAAGTTATTAACAGATATCAATATACCATTTAAAATAAATCCTAAACTTGTACGTGGTTTAGATTATTATTCTAGAACAGTATTCGAGTTTACCTGCTCAGAACTAGGAGCTCAAGACGCAATACTTGGCGGTGGGAGATATGATAATCTAGTAGAAAATCTTGGGGGAAAACCAACTCCTGGTATTGGATTTGCAGCAGGCATGGAAAGGTTTTTAATTGCAATGGATAATAAAGATGACCAACCTCAAATAGATATTTATTCTGCATGCATAGTAAAAGATGGTTTGTCTGCTTCTTTATCTATTTCTAATAAATTAAGAAAATTAGGTTTTAGTGTCATTACTGATTCTCTTAGAAGAAGTTTAAAATCTCAAATGCGAGAAGCCAATAAAATGGGGGCAAAATATATTATAATACTTGGGGAAGAAGAGTTAAAAGAAGAAGTATTTATAGTTAAAGATCTAAAAAAAAGTGTGCAAAGTATTTTCCAAGAGACTGAATTAATGAAGTTTTTTGAAAATTTGACTATTTAATTTTCAGAATCTTATATTATATTGTATGCGCGAGCTAAAAAAATATTTCATAAAATTCAAGGAATGTAAGTAATGAGCCAAAAAGCAATATTAATTGTTGAATCACCAACAAAAGTCAAAACAATCCAGCAATACTTGGATAATGATTATGATGTTATCTCCTGTGTCGGTCATGTTAAAGATTTGCCTAGCAATGAACTTGGAATCGACATTGATAAAAATTTTGAAATAAAATTATCAGTTCTCCCAGACAAGAAAAAATTCATTAATGAATTAAGAAAAAAGTCTAAATCTGCACCACGTGTTTTGATTGCAACGGATCCAGATAGGGAGGGTGAAGCAATTGCAGCCCACCTTGCAACTGAAGTTCCAGAAGAGAAAATGGAGAGAGTTCAATTTACTGAAATTACAAAAGCGGGAATTAAGGAAGGTATCGAAAATATTCGTGGAATTGATACAGATTTAGTTCAAGCTCAGACTGCTCGAAGAGTAATTGATCGGCTAGTTGGATATAAAGTATCACCAGTACTTTGGGCAACATTACAAAGTAATATGAAATTTGTTAACACTACTTTATCAGCTGGACGTGTACAATCAGCAGCGGTAAAAATAATAGTAGATAGAGATCGAATAAGAGCAAAGTATAAGCGCTCAACTTTTTATGACTTAAAAGCAACTCTTAATAAGTTAGGAAAAGAAGTAATGCCATTTGATGCAACGCTTATTCGCTTAGATGGTACAAAAATTGCAGCTAGTAATGACTTTGATTCCGTGACGGGAAACCTGAAAAATAAAACTTCTTTTATGCTTACGGAATCACAATCTGATGAACTTTTAAAAGAGCTAGAATCAGGAGACTGGGAAGTAATCTCTGTCGAAGAGAAACCTCGAACATCAAACCCAAAGCCGCCTTTTACAACTAGTACTTTACAACAAGAAGCTTCCCGAAAACTAAAAAGTTCGGCTCGGCAAACAATGAGCACTGCACAGCAGCTTTATGAAAATGGATTTATTACCTACATGAGGACAGACTCAACAAATTTATCAGATGAAGCGATTAAAGGTTCAAGGAAGATAATAAAAAGTCTTTATGGAAATGATTACTTACCTGAAAAGCCTAGACAATACAGTACAAAAGTTAAAAATGCTCAAGAAGCCCATGAAGCAATTAGACCGGCTCATCGTGATTTTCGAACAATTAATGAAGTTAAAAAAACGCTTGGAGAAAATGCAGCAAAACTATATGACCTGATTTGGAAAAGAACAATAGCAAGCCAAATGAAATCAGCAAATCTTATGCAGACAGCAATAACAATTAAGAACCAAAAAGCTGAATTCAGAGCGAACGGACAAGTTATTTTATTTCCGGGATATATGAGAGTTTATGTTGAAGGTCGCGATAACCCAGATAAAGACCTCGAGAATAAAGAGAGAGTTCTTCCAGCTCTTTCAAAAGGTGAGAAAGTAAATTGTATGTCATTGACATCTGAATCACATAATACTAAACCGCCTGCTCGATATACTGAAGCATCATTAGTTAAATCACTTGAAGAAAATGGCATTGGTAGGCCTTCTACCTTTGCGTCGATACTCGGTACAATCGTTAAAAGAGGTTACGTCGATAGGAAAAGTGGAAAGCTTACACCAACATATCTTGGTTTAGCTGTTACTCAACTATTAGAGCAACATTTTACAAACCTTGTAAATAGAGATTTCACTGCTAATATGGAAAACTCTCTTGATGAAATTTCAAGAGGTGAAGCAGAATCTGGGCCTTTTATAAAAAACTTTTATCGTGGAGGAGGACAATTTGTTGGTTTAGAGAAAATGCTAGATGAAAAGGTTGATATCCCAAAAGCATGTACAATATCTCTACCTGAAGAAATATCTAAAACAACTGAAGGTCGGATAGGGAAATTTGGACCTTATTTACGTAGGGATGAAGATACTAGATCAATTCCTGAAGAAATTTATTTTGGCGATTTAACATTAGAAGTTATAGAAGGTATTTTTAATGAAGAAACTAAAGAAGATGAACCTCTGGGACTTGATCCCGAATCAAAAGAGTCGGTTTGGATCAAAAAAGGTCCTTATGGACATTATGTTCAGCTAGGTGAAACAACAAAAAGAAAAAGTATCCCTAAAAATTATTCACTTTCAGAAGTTGATTTAGAATACGGTTTAAAACTTCTTAGTTTGCCAAAAACTATCGGCATCCACCCTGAAACTAAAGACGAGATTACCGCAGATTATGGAAGATATGGTCCATATCTTCGATCTGGAAAACAAAATGCCAGCTTAAGAGGGCCTGAAACTCCTTTAGATGTAACTCTTGAGAAAGCAATTGAACTCTTAGCAAATAGGAATAAAAAAAGTGCCGACTTAAAAAGTCTAGGAAATCATCCTGAAACAGGTGAGGCTATTAGTGTCAAAGATGGACGCTACGGACCTTATGTCAGTGATGGGAAAGTAAATATGTCTTTAAAAGGAGATTTAACTCCTGAAAATATTAGCCTAGATCAAGCCGTTGAGCTTATAAATCAAAAGAGATTGGCTCCGCCTAAAAAGAAACGTGCTCGAAAAAAGAAAAAGTAAAAACTTGATAAAAAAATTATGAATAAAACTATAGAACAAATTGTTTCACTTTGTAAAAGAAGAGGCTTCATATTTCAAAGCTCTGATATTTATGGCGGTTTCTCCGCTGTTTATGATTACGGTCCTCTTGGTATTGAACTTAAAAATAATATATCTCAACTATGGTGGAAAGAAATGACTCAAGTTCATGAGAATATAGTTGGACTTGATAGTGGAATATTAATGCACCCTAAAATTTGGGAAGCTTCCGGACATATTGGAGCTTTCAATGACCCACTTGTCGATTGTAAACAATGTAAATCTAGATACCGTGCTGATGAATTTTCTGAAAACTTTAAAACAATAAAGTGGCTAGAAATTCAGTGCCCTAAATGTGGGACTACAGGAGATTTAACTGAACCACGACAATTTAATTTGATGTTTAAAACCAACGTTGGTCCAGTTGAAGAAACCGGTACCGAAGCATTTCTCAGGCCTGAGACAGCCCAAGGCATTTATGTTAACTACCAATTAGTACAAGGTTCCATGAGGATGAAAATACCCTTTGGTATTGCACAAATAGGTAAAGCTTTCCGAAATGAAATTGTTGCACGAAATTTTATTTTTAGGACTAGAGAGTTTGAACAAATGGAGATGCAATATTTTGTTAAACCAGGTACAGATGATAAAGCCATGCAAGAATGGAAAAATAAAAGGTTTAATTTTTATCACGAAAAATTGAGTGTTTCGGAGTCTAAACTCAGATTTCATGAACATAAACATGATGAACTTGCTCACTATGCAAAGGAAGCTTGGGATATTGAATATGAATTCCCATTTGGCTGGTCAGAAATAGAAGGAATACATAACCGTACTGATTTTGATTTGACAAGACATCAAGAATTTTCAGGTAAAAACCTATCTTACTTTGACCAACCTAATAATGAAAAATACTTACCATATATTATTGAAACTTCAGCTGGTTTAAACCGTATGCTTTTAACCGTATTAGCGGATTCATACTGGGAAGACAAAGAAAACAATAGAATTGTTCTGAAACTCGACCCTCGAATAGCACCAATTAAAGCTGTTATCTGCCCTTTAGTTAAAAAGGATGGATTACCCGAGAAAGCTCGTGAAGTTGTTGATCTTTTAAAGCCTCATTATAAAGTGATCTATGATCAACAAGGCTCTATAGGAAAACGATATTATCGGCAAGATGAAGCAGGGACACCTTTTGGTTTAACCATAGATCATCAGTCTATTGAAGATAATACTATCACTGTCAGACATCGAGATACTCAAAAACAAGAACGAATTTCAATTGATCAAATTTTAAGAATGCTAAAAGATCACATTTAAGAACAAAAAACCAATGCAAAACTTAATTATCTTATTGTTATTCCCTTTTTCAATTTTTGCTGCAAGCGATGAACCTATTTTTGGAGAAAATGGAATGGTTGTCTCAACTAGCAAACAAGCATCTAATGCTGGAATTGAAATCCTAAAGAAAGGAGGTAACGCAATTGATGCAGCTGTGGCGGTTGGTTTTGCATTAGCCGTTACATCATCCAGCAATGGAAACCTTGGTGGAGGAGGCTTCCTTGTCTTTGTTAATAACAATGGAGAATCTTTTACTCTTGATCACCGTGAAAAAGCTCCAAAAGCGTCTAATCGAGATATGTTTTTAGATGATAACCAAGAAGTTGTACCAGGGATGTCGCTTTATTCAAGAGCTGGTAGTGGAGTTCCTGGCACAGTAGATGGACTGATAAAAGCTTTAAATGATCATGGCTCTGGAAAGATATCACTTCGCCAAGCAATTGCACCTGCGATTCGTTTAGCAGGGCAAGGGTTTAATCTCTCTTATTATGAAGCTGAAAGATTCAATGCATATAAGAATTTTTTTGAACGAAATAACGCTGCCGCTAAAATTTTTATCAAGAAGAATGGTAAACCTTGGAATAAAGGAGATCGCTTTATACAGCGTGACCTTGAAAAGACGCTCAAAAGGATCTCTAATTATGGACGAGATGGATTCTATTCTGGATTAGTAGCTGAATTAATTGTTAAGGAGATGAAAAAAGGAAATGGTCTTATATCCTTAGATGACTTGAAAGAATATTCCTCTGAGTATAGGAAACCTGTTTCAGGGACATATAAAAATTTTAATATAGTATCCATGGGGCCCCCAAGCTCTGGAGGCGCCCTACTTATCAACATGCTAAATATGTTAGAGCACTATCCTTTAGATTCAATTGGTTGGAACTCTTCTGGTTATGTTCATCTTCTCACAGAAGTCGAGAGAAGAGCATATGCTGATAGGGCAGTGCATATGGGAGATCCTGATTTCTGGGATGTCCCACTATCAATGCTTACTTCAAAAAAATATGCAAAACATAGAATTCAGAGTATTGATCTAAAAAAAGCAACACCTAGTATAGAAATAAAGGCTTCAAAAAAAAATATATATGAATCACCCGAGACAACACACTATTCTATTGTTGACCAATGGGGAAATGCTGTAAGTGTTACAACAACTATTAATTTAAGCTATGGCAATGGGCATATTGTTGAAGGAGCAGGATTTTTTCTTAATAATGAAATGGATGATTTTTCTTCGAAACCTGGTGTGCCTAATGCATTTGGTCTAATTGGAAATGAAGCAAATTCTATTAAACCTGAAAAACGTCCACTTTCATCGATGACTCCAACAATTATTTTAAAAGATAAAAAACCATTTATGGTAATTGGATCTCCTGGTGGATCTACAATAATTACAACAACAATGCAATGTATCTTAAATGTTATTGACCACAAAATGGATATCAAAGCTGCGGTAACAGCAGCCCGATTTCACTCTCAGTGGCTACCTGATGTTATACAGGTTGAGCCCTATGGACTTGTCAACGATGTCTCCGAAAACTTAAAAAATCGTGGACATTCAATTATTCAATATCGAGGCGGATATATTGGCGAAGCCAATGGAATATTAATCACTGAAGAGGGTTATTTTGGAGGGGGAGATAGCAGAGGCGAAACATCTGCACTTGGATATTAAGCTTTTAGAAGGTTATCTATAAGATTTAAGTAAACTGATGGACCAATCAATAACGCGCGCTCATCCATATCAAAATGAGAGCAATGATGGGGAGTTTCGAGTAACGAACTTTTATTTGGAGCAGAGCCGATAAAAAAGAAACATCCTGGGGTCTTCTGTAGTTAGTATGCAAAATCTTCTCCACCCATAGATAGATAGGGCTCCTTCGCTTTCTCTCCAACGACTTGACTTGCCGCTTTTAAAACATTTGACGTTTGCTTTTTATGATTAACCGTCGGAGGGTAACCATCTGTATAATCTAATTCAATTTTTGCCTTAAAAGTACTTTCGACTCCTTTAATAATTTCTATCATCCTAGATTTTATTAATTGTCTATTCTCTTCTGTATAGGCTCGTGCTGTTCCCGTGAGATTAACTTCATCTGAAATGATATTGAAATTATGACCTCCATTAATCTGACCAATAGTTACAACGGTACTTTCAATTGGATTCGTATTTCGACTTACAATAGTTTGCAGTGCTTGAATAAGGTGAGAGGATACAACGATTGCATCAACAGTCCCTTGCGGAGCTGCACCATGACCTCCAATACCTTTTATTTTAATATTAAACATATCAGCTGCTGCCATTACTGGACCATTCTTAACGCCAATTTCTCCTAATGGCTGATAATTCCACACATGAATACCATAAATCTCATCTACTCCATTTAGACAACCATCCCGAATCATATATTCAGCGCCTCCCTTTCCTTCCTCCGCAGGTTGAAAAATAAAACGAATAGATCCATTATATTTTTTTTTACCTGTTGTTAATGCTCTTGCGGTACCTAATAGCATTGCCATATGCCCATCATGCCCGCAAGCATGCATAACTCCTTTATTTTTAGAAGAAAAAGGTAATCCACTAGTCTCCTCGATGGGAAGAGCATCCATGTCGGCTCTCAGAGCAATCATTGGGCCATCACCAAATTTTAGATCTGCAAAAAGACCCGTTTTACCAATATTTATCTTAGGGTTAAGACCCATAGATTGTAATTCAGCAGTAATTACTTCAGCAGTTCGAAATTCTTTAAAACTTAGCTCTGGATGACGATGAAAGTCTCTCCTCCAGTCAATAATTAGACTCTCAATACTTTGAATCTCTTTCCGAATATTCATTTTATATCCTTTCAATAATTGTTGCCAATAATTTATTTATTTTTTCTTTATTTTTCATCGCATTTAGAATAACGTCTTCATGATTTAATACATCTTTAGTAATACCTGCTCCATAATTAGTCAGGTTAGATATAACCAAGGTTGAAAAGCCTAGTTTTTTACAAATCTCGATTTCAGGTAATGCGCTCATTCCGACTGCATTCCCACCTAGAGATTTGAAATAAGAAATTTCAGAAGAAGTTTCATATGAAGGGCCGAGCGTCCAGCAATATATCCCCCTAACAAGCTCAATATTTAAAGATAATGCGACTTTTTCTGCTAGTTCTAATAAAAAAGGAGAGTAATATTTATCATTACTAATTATGTTTGGATTTCCTTCATTTTTTTGGAAGCTACAATCCAAATGGCCATTAATAGCCATTAGAGTTCCTGGTTTAAATTTTATATTAAGGCTTCCCGATGAATTTGTAATAATGATGTTTTTAACACCTATTTCTCTAAAAATATTATATGGAAATTCTATTTGATCGTTTGAAAAGCCTTCGTAGAAATGAAACCGCCCATTTGCAATTAAAATTTCTTTACCTGAAAAATATCCCGATACTAATTCTCCAGCATGTCCTTTTACGGTTGTTTCTGGATAATGTGGGATTTGATGATAGGGTAATACTTTTTTTTTTGATAAAATATCACAAAAGCTACCCAAGCCAGAACCTAAAACAATCATACTATTACCACCAAAATTTAAGACTTGTTGAATATAGTTAATTGATTCTTTTATTTTTGTCAAGGTTTAGTCCCTACAGTTGTCGCTAGTTGGCCACACCCAGCATCAATATCTTGTCCCTTACTCCATCGAATGGTAACGGGGAATAAAGCTTCACGTAAGTTTATTAAGAAGGCTTGAATGACTTCATCAGTCGGGCGCTTATATATACCACCAATTTCATTGTAGGGAATTATATTAAGTTTACAATTTGTAAAATTTAAAATTTTCAAAAGCTTTAAAGCATCGCTTGGTTTATCATTTATTCCAGATAGCAAGACATACTCAAATGTCACTTTTTCCCTAGAGTGATATGCATAGTTTTTAGCAGCTCTTATTAGGTCTGAAAAATTTTGTTTTTCTGTTATAGGCATCGTCTTTAAACGTTGACTTTGAGATGTACCATTTAGACTAATTGCTAATTTATAGGGGTGATTTTCAGTGGTATACTTTACTATTTTATTTATAATTCCTGCGGTGGAGATTGTTATGCGCCATGCCGCCATATTAATCCCTTTTGCATTATGTAAAAGATCCGCCGCTAAAATCGTATTTTGGTAATTTAAAAAAGGTTCTCCCATTCCCATAAAAACAACGTTAGTTATTCTTTCATTACTAATTTCTTTTAACTGAAGAAACTGATCTATTATTTCCCCTGCAGTTAAATTTTTTATAAACCCCATTTTAGCAGTAGCACAAAAGTCACAATCGACAGCACAACCAACTTGAGTTGATAGGCATATAGTCGTTCGGTCTTTTTCTTGCATCAGCACAGATTCAATCTTCTCACCGGTTTCTAATTGAAAAAGAAATTTTCGCGTTTTCTTTGAATTGCTCTCTTGTCCTTCAAGCATCTCCAATGGGTGTATTTTGAATTTTTCTAATTTCTCACGTAAGTTGTTAGAGAGATCTGACATTTTTGAAAAATCATAGATATTTTTTCTGTATATCCAATCAAAAACCTGTCGTCCTCTAAATGCTTTTTCATTTAAAGAAGTTAATAGAGCTTCTAACTCATTTATCGATTGTCCGATTATTGGTTTTTGATCAAAATGTATTGTCTCTAGCATGTTGCTGAATTTCCGCATAGACTATCAAAACTCAAATGAGAATAAATTTAAAAATTAAATCTCTTTTCTTTCTTTTTAGGACTCAGTCTGTTACTTAAGTTTTGCCCCATTTAATAAAAGTAAAAATCAATCAAATTATGAATCAAACATCACAAGACTTAGATATCTTAGAAAATTTAGCTAACTCTAAAAAACTGTTTTTTCAAGAAACTAGCAAAGTAATCGTTGGGCAGCAAGAAATCTTAGATCATATGCTTATTGCAATAATCGCACGTGGACATTCACTTTTAGTCGGAGTTCCTGGATTAGCTAAAACATTAATTATTCAAACCTTATCAGAAGTTTTAGACCTTTCGTTTAAAAGAATTCAATTCACTCCAGACCTCATGCCAAGTGATATAACGGGTACTGAGTTAATTGACGTTGACCAAGAAACAGGTAAAAGATCCTTTCGCTTTTATAAAGGTCCTATATTTGCAAATATAGTACTTGCCGATGAGATAAACAGAACTCCACCAAAAACTCAAGCTGCTTTATTAGAAGCAATGCAAGAACATAACGTTACAGCTGGTGGAAAAAGCTATCACTTAGAAGAGCCCTTTTTTGTTCTCGCAACACAAAACCCAATTGAGCAAGAAGGAACTTACCCTCTTCCAGAAGCACAGTTAGATAGATTTATGTTTAATCTTAAAATCGATTATCCAACGAATGATGAAGAAGTATCCATTGTTCGTAAAACAACTACATTTAATAAAGAAGTAGTGAAAGCAGTTATCACCCAAAAAGAAATAACTGAATATCAAAATTTAGTAAAAAGAGTACCCGTCTCTGACAATGTTGTTAATTATGCTGTAAAGCTTGTTTCTGCGACCCGTCCATTATCCTCACCCTTATCATTTATTAAAGAGTCTGTGGATTGGGGAGCCGGTCCAAGAGCATCACAATATCTTATCCTTGCATCAAAAGCTAAAGCAATTTTAGATGGACGCCCAACACCAGATATTAAAGATATTCAATCATTAGCAATTCCCATTTTAAGGCACAGGGTGCTACCTAATTTTAATGCTGAAGCAGAAGGGTTAAAAATCGAAGATATTTTAAATAAGCTCATTGAAAATATTTCTGAATAATGACATCTCCGAATGATAAACGCAAATATTTAAAGCCAGAAATAGTTTCGATTTTAAGCTCCATGGCTTTAAGAGCTAGGCTTATTGTTGAAGGATATATTATTGGAAACCATAGAAGTCCATATCATGGTTTTTCAGTAGAATTTGCAGAACATAAATCTTATGATATTGGAGACGAAGTTAGGCACATAGATTGGAAACTATATGGTAAGACCGATAGATTATATATTAAGAGATATGAAGAAGAAACCAATCTTAAAACGCACATTATTTTAGACAATAGTAAATCTATGTCATATTCAAGTGGAAGTGTTTCTAAGCTCAGTTTTGCTAATTCTCTCACTGCTGCCTTAGCATATTTAATGATAAATCAGCAAGATGCCGTTGGATTGATACAATTTTCTGATAAAATAAACACACTTTTACCACCAAAATCAAAAAAGAGTCACCTGAGTTCTATTTTAGGGAAGTTAAATGATAATGTTCAAGGCCAAGATACTCTTGTCGAACCTGTTTTGCATGAAATCGCTGAACGAATTAATAAACGAGGTTTGGTTATTTTAATATCAGATTTACTGGACGATCCGGGGAGAGTAATGAATGGCTTAAAACATTTTCGTCATAAACGGCAGGAAGTGATTGTATTTCATCTAATCGATAGAAAAGAACTTGAGTTTGATTTTAGTAAGCGAACAAAATTTATAGATATGGAAACTGGAGAAGAAATAAATACTGAACCATGGCATATACAATCAAGCTACAAAGAATTAGTTTTAAAGACTCAAAACTTATATAAGAAAGAGTGCCGGCAACAACTAATTGATTATATCCCCGTTTTCACTGATCAAAGCCTTGAACAATGTATTACGGGATACTTAAATAAGAGAAAAAAGATTTTCAATTAACCTAATTAACGCCTTCAGCAACGTCACGTTTATACCTTATTATATCAAGATTCTTTTTATAAAGGGATTTATTATCAATATCGATAATCATAACTGATTTAATTTTTTTCTCTGCTTTTCGAAACCATCTCGAAGCTTTATTTAAATCTTTTTCAAAACCTTCAGCTCCATTAAGGAAATTATCTCCAAGCCCTTCGTAAGAACGTGCCATACCAAGCGCAGCTTCAAAATCATCTTCATTATAATAAAAAGCCTCATCAAATGATTTTTCTGCTTCTTCATAATTACCCGTTTGATTGTATATCACACCTAAATTAAAATACAAATCAGCTTTAACTATCTTATCGGTTTCATTCTCAATTGCATTTTCAAAAACTTTTATCGAATTTTCTTTTTGACCAGCATCATAATAAGTACTTGCAAGCTCTCTCAGAGCTTGACTATTTGAGGGCTCAAGCGCTGTCGCTTTTTCGTAATAGGGTAATATTTCTAATGATGATAAACCCGCACGTCCTAATATCTGGCCAGCACCAAAATTTGCGTCAAAACTTTCTGGGTTTTTCTCAACAGCACTTAAAGCAGCTTTTTTTGCTAATTCTTTATCTTCTTTATCAAAATAACATTTTGCGAGTGTTAAATAAGTATTCGCATCTGAAGGGTTTATAATAGAAGCATTCAAAAAATGAGTGATTGCTATTTCAAGATATTTTAATTTATTGTCAGGGTCTTCCTGAATTTTTTTAAACTGTTCTACTCCAGAATTAAATTCTTTAGCCCAATAAAAATCTTTGTAATTAGTTACGGCATCTTCAACTGAAATAAATGCGCCTCTAACTTCGATTACTTTTTCAGAGTTAATTTTTAAAGCAGTATTAAACATTTTTATCATTTCAGACCATTCAGAGTTTTTCGCATAAATCTCCACTCCTAGTACTACAGGTATTTCTGGGTTATCCGGCTCTACAGCCATGGCTTTTGGAAGCCATTCTGCTGCTTTTTGAAAATCTGATTGCTGAATAGCTAGCTTAGCAGTTGTGTATTCTTGGCTTGAGCAAGAAATAAAAAATATTGTAAAAATTAGAGCAATTAGAAATGAAAGAAACCTACTATTTACCATTTTGACCTCTTTAAATATATAATTATTATTTATTTATTTTTGAACTGATAGCTTAGAAAATAATAATATTAGGGATTAATTACTTAGAGTTTTAATTCGACTATTTATCTTTTCCAAACTTGAATTGAGGATAGACTTAACCCCAAAGCTTTCAATGCATAGAGAAGCCATCACAGTCCCTCTTATCATAGCATCTTTAATGGATAAGCCTTGAGCTAAAGCACTAACTAACCCACCACCATAACTATCACCAGCGCCAGTGGGATCAATAACATCTTTAACTGGAATGACATTAACAGATAAGGAGTCTCCATCTGTAATATACATGGTTGAACCTTTGCTGCCATACTTTACAATAATTTTTTTTGGGCCTAACCCGTGAAGCTTGGTCGTTGACTCTGAGATATCCTTTATTCCAGTTAAGTCATACACTTCAGATTCATTAATTAACAAGATATCTGTTTTTTTTAAAACTTTAAGAAGTGATTCCTTTGCAATATCAATCCACAAGTTCATTGTATCAGTAATTACAACTGGTTTACTCAAACATTGGTTCAAGACAGATAATTGAAGGTCTGGATGAATATTTGCCAGGAATAAATAATCCGGGAACATATTTTTATTGAATAGAATTGGTGAAAAATTTTCAAAAACACCTAATTCTGTGAACAAGGTATCTCTATCATCTCCATTATCATGATATTTACCACCCCATCGAAAAGTTTTACCTTTCTCAACTATTAAATTTGATGATGAGTTACATGCTGCTCTTAATTCTTGTGCTTCTTTTTCTGGAAAATCATCTCCAATGATACCTACGATATTTGTTTTTAAAAATGGAGAAGATGAAAAAGCTGCATATGAAGCCGAACCGCCTAGAATCTCTTTTTCCGATCCATATTTAGTTTCAATACTGTCTAAAGCAACGGATCCAAGTAATAAAATTGACTTTGTATTCATTATATATTAAATCTTATTTTTTTTTTAAAAAATCTTATATTAATTTAATGATATAACTAAAACGTCCCAAATGTGAAAATTGTCACATAATAATTTAAAATATTGCTAGCTAGAAGCTAAAAAAAGTATATTTTATGACTATGAAACAGAAAACTTTTGCAATAATAACAGATATTCATTCTAATCTAGAATCCCTAAGATCTTCTTTAGAGATCATTGAGCAACATAAAAAGTTTGATCAATTAATCTGTTTAGGAGACTGTTTTTCTCTTGGACCTGAGCCAGAAGAGACTTTAAAAATACTTAAAGCGATGAATGATTGTATCTTTATCAGAGGTAATCACGATAGATATTTAATCGAAAAAATTTGGGAAGATGAAATCCCAGCTTTAGAAGGAATGGATCCTAATGATCCAATCTGTAAAGCGATTATCCAGAATGAAAAATGGACAGCACAAAAAGTAGGTAAGGAAGGAATTGATTTCTGCAAAGAAATGAAAATTGCTCATCGTGAAATTGTAGGGGATACATTAGTTGAATTTTCACACGCTTGGTATAAAAGAGATGATAAGCCACCATCTTCAACCGAAGCCATAAACTGGAAAAATCACGTAATTAAATCAAACCCAACAATTAAGAATGTAGTTTTTGTACATGGCCATGTACATGTACCTAGAAACCAAAAAATTGACAACCTTACGATTCTTTGTCAGGGAGCAACAGGGCTTCCTTTTGACCGAGATCCGAGAGGATCCGTTGCATTCTTAACAGTTTCTGAGCATGGAATTGATTGGGATGTTAAGCGCTATGAATATGATCTAAAAACAACTTCAAATAAATTAGAAGAACGGAAACCACCGTTCTATACGAATTTAAAAAATACCATTAAGTTTGCATCGATAAGAAACGACCTGTAGCTAATTCAAAATTTTATAAAGCCATTTTTGTAAATGTATTATTTTGATCACAGTGCCACTACTCCCATTAATCCTCTCGTGTTAGAATTAATGACAGAAGTCCAAAAAAACACTTACGGTAATCCATCTTCAATACACTCTGCTGGTAGAGAAGCAAAGATAATTATTGAAAAAGCAAGACAGGAAATTGCAAATGCAATTAATGCTGAACCTTTTCAAATTTATTTTACAAGTGGAGGAACCGAGTCTAACAACCATGTCTTATGGTCTTTAGTTTCCATTAAAAATGCTCATATTATTACAAATGTGATTGAGCACCCTGCTATTTTAAAAGTTCTGGAATATTTAGAACCTCATGGTTTAAAGAATACGCTAATTAATGTCGATAAAAATGGTTTAGTGAACCTAAAAGACCTAGAATCTCAAATTACAAAAGAGACCCGATTAGTCTCAATCATGTTTGCTAATAACGAGATTGGGACTATTCAGCCATTAAGAAAAATTAATAAAATTATTAAAGGAAAAAATATTCTTTTCCATACTGATGCAGTACAATGTCTTGGTAAAATAAAAGTCGATGTAAAAGAACTTGACGTAGACTTTTTAAGCCTTTCTGCTCATAAATTTCATGGACCAAAAGGTATTGGAATTCTTTATGTCAAAAATAAAAAAGACATAAGCAGTCTTATTATTGGAGGAAGTCAAGAAGGTGGTTTAAGAGGTGGTACTGAAAACGTAGCGTCAATAGCTGGAGCGGGTCTAGCAGCTAAACTAAGCGTAAAAAATCTAAAAGAAAATTCAAAAAAATTAAAAGATTTGAAAACTTTTTTTATAAAAGAATTAATATCCTTTTTCCCGAAAATAATAATTAATGGTGATTTAATAGATTCACTACCAGGTTTAGTAAATATCTCATTCCCAGGATTTAGGTCAGATATTCTATTAGCAAAATTAGATAGAGTAAATATTGCGGTTTCGAGCGGAACCGCATGCGGAGCTGGAGATGTTAAACCCTCACCTGTTTTATCAGCAATTGGTCTCGATATAAAGCTTAATCTTTCTTCGCTTAGATTTAGTTTTGGATCTACCAATACGATGGCTGAAGTAAAAATTCTTTTAAAAGAGCTTAAAATAATTTTAAACATTTAATGAGCCGTATCGTAGTTGGATTAAGTGGTGGTGTTGATAGCGCTGTTTCAGCCTCACTACTTTTAGAACAGGGATATGATGTCGAAGCCATATTTATGAAAAACTGGGAAGATGACAGCGAATATTGCACTGTTGAACAAGATTATAAAGATGCCTTACAAGTTTGTGATATACTAAAAATACCGCTCCGTAGCGTAAATTTTGCGAAAGAATATTGGGATAAAGTATTTCAACATTTTTTAGAAGAATACAAATTAGGACGGACTCCTAACCCAGATATCTTATGTAATTCTGAAATAAAGTTCAAAGAATTCCTACAATATTCTATTGAATTAGGGGCAAAAAAAATAGCAACTGGACATTATGTTCAAACAAAGAATATAAATGGAGAGACTCAGCTTTTAAAAGGTCTAGACCCAAACAAAGATCAGAGTTATTTTTTACATACCTTAAACCAAAATCAATTATCTCAGTCATTATTCCCAATCGGAACACTCGATAAATCTGAAGTAAGAATTCATGCTGAAAAAAAAGGGTTTACGAATTTCAATAAAAAAG
>Ga0114994_10000861_pt1 | contig 21179 bp, 18 predicted proteins | sample ArcticOcean_MG_C_9_FD_87043 | JGI IMG/M metagenome (GOLD analysis project Ga0114994, IMG submission 87043) | Marine microbial communities from western Arctic Ocean - ArcticOcean_MG_CB2_152 | ecosystem: Environmental > Aquatic > Marine > Oceanic | place: Arctic Ocean: Canada Basin | collected...
ATCCAGCAAAAAAGAACTGCTTATTAGAAGGTTTGGACGATATTGGTTTAACCTTAAATAAGGCAGTTTCAATTGGTAACTTTGAAGGTAATCAAGAAAAAGAAACGCCATGGTTGTATGGAAATAAATTAACATGAGTAAAATATTCAAATTATTAATTCTGCCAGGTGATGGCATTGGTCCAGAAGTAATGACAGAAGTTACTAAATTAATTTCTGCTGTTGAGAAATCAAGTGGTGTAAAATTTGAAATTACTTATGATGATATTGGTGGTGCAGCTTATGACCGATACGGCACACCCCTAGCTGACTCAACACTTAAAACTGCAAAACAATCGCATGCAGTACTACTAGGAGCTGTTGGAGGAGAAAAGTGGGATGATTTAGAGTTCTCATTAAAGCCAGAGCAAGGCCTATTGCGCATAAGAAAAGAACTCGAATTGTTTGCAAATCTTAGACCAGCAATGTGTTTTGAATCTATGGTTGACGCCTCTTCATTAAAGCCTGAACTAGTATCTGGATTAGACATAATGATTGTAAGAGAGTTAACTGGTGGAATTTATTTTGGTGAACCAAGGGGCATTCAGACTCTTGCTGATGGCACAAGACAGGGTGTTAACACTCAAACATATAATACCAAAGAAATTCATAGAGTTGCTAGAGTTGCTTTTGAGCTTGCAAGAAAAAGAGATAACAGAGTTATGTCTTGTGAAAAATCTAATGTAATGGAATCTGGAATATTATGGAGAGAGGAAGTTACAGCAATTCATAATAAGGAATATCAAGATGTAGAGCTTACTCATATGTATGCTGATAACTGTGCAATGCAACTAGTTAGAAATCCAAAACAATTTGATGTTATTGTAACTGATAATTTATTTGGTGATATTTTATCAGATGAAGCTTCGATGTTAACAGGGTCACTTGGAATGTTACCGTCTGCCTCATTAGGTGAAATTGATGAAAACAATTTTAGAAAAGCCTTATATGAGCCAGTTCATGGTTCAGCACCTGACATTGCTGGACAAGGTATTGCTAACCCAATCGCGTCCATTTTGAGTTTTGCAATGTGTTTAAAATATTCATTTGAAATGAATGATGAAGCTGAAAAAATCAATGATGCTGTAAATAATGTTTTAACTTCTGGTTATAAAACTAGTGATTTAATTGGAAATAATGAACAGAACTTATCTACTCAACAAATGGGCGATAAGATTATTGAAGCGTTTAATAGTATAGGATCATAATGACTTTAAAAATTGGAATTGTTGGTGCTACGGGCAATGTTGGTAGAGAAATGCTATCTATACTAGCCGAAAAAGGTTTTAAATCTCAGAATATTTTTCCAATTGCTTCTAGTAGAAGTGAAGGAATGAAAGTTCCTTTCGGTGATAATGAAATCGTAGTTTCATCTCTAGATAAATTTAATCCTAAAGAGATTCAGATCGCTTTATTTTCTGCAGGTGGTGACATATCTAAAGAATGGGCACCTAAGTTTGCTGATGCAGGTTGCATAGTCATTGATAATTCAAGTCATTTTAGAATGGACCCCGATGTTCCATTGATAGTACCTGAAGTAAATGCTGATGCGCTATCTGGGTATAAGAAAAAAAATATAATTGCTAATCCGAACTGCTCTACTGTTCAGTTATTAGTAGCCTTAAAGCCTTTACACGACATTAATACTATTAAAAGAGTTATTGTTTCTACATACCAATCTGTTTCAGGCGCAGGTAAAGAAGGTATGGATGAACTATTTAATCAATCAAGAAAATTTTTTGCGAACGATGTTCTTGATAACGTTAAATTTACAAAACGTATTGCATTTAATGTTATCCCACATATTGATAAATTTATGGATGATGGATACACAAAAGAGGAATTAAAAATGCAACAAGAATGTCATAAGATACTTGATGAAAATATAAAATTTTCAGCTACCTGCGTTCGGGTTCCAGTGTTTATTGGACACTCTGAGGCAGTTACTATTGAATTTGAAAAAAAAATGACAGTTGCTGATGCGCATGTAGCATTAAAAGCAGCGCCAGGATGTTCCGTGCTTGATGATAGAAAAGATGGCGGATATGTAACTCCAATTGAATGTGCTGGAAATGACGATACTTATGTATCAAGGGTTAGGGAAGACACAGCATTTGAAAATGGACTTTCTATTTGGGTGGTATCTGATAATTTAAGAAAAGGTGCCGCATTAAATGCGGTCCAAATACTAGAGCTATTGACAGAAAAATATTTAGATTAATGGAAGACATTCTTTACCGACCAAGACGAAGCGTACTCTATGTACCTGGCTCTAATGAGAAAGCACAAAGTAAGATACCCAGCTTAGAGGTTGATGCATTAATTTACGATTTAGAGGATGCGGTCGCACCATCTGCCAAAGACCAAGCTAGATCAATTATTATTGATCTTGTAAATTCCAATCAAAACAAACAAAAAGAACAAATTGTTAGAATTAATTCTGATGACACGGAGTTTGGAAAAAAAGATTACGAAATATTAGAAAAATGTGAACCTGATGCGATTCTTATTCCAAAAGTAAATCATCCTGATGATATTTTAAAATATGAACCTTACTTACAAAATAAAAAAACTATGATTTGGGCCATGATGGAAACACCGCACGCAATTATTAATGCATATGATATTGCCGCTTGCTCAAAAAAACTAAATTGCTTTGTAATGGGAACTAATGATTTATCTAAAGAATTAGATTTAAATGATTTAATGAGACGAACTGGACTTGAGACAAGTATATTAACTTGTTTAATTGCCGCAAAGGCAAATAAGATTTCTCTTATTGACGGAGTCTATAATGCTATTAAAGATACTGAAGGTTTTGAAGAAGAGTGCCAGTATGGAAGCGGCCTTGGTCTTGATGGTAAAACACTAATTCACCCAGTGCAAATCGAACCTTGTAATCGAATTTACTCACCAAGTGATGAAGAAATAGTTGAAGCAGAAAAAATGGTTTTAACATTTGAAGAAGCAAGAAAAGAAAATCCAGAAGTTGGTGTTATTGTAATTGATGGGAAACAAGTTGAAGAATTACATGTTATCAGAGCAAGAAAATTATTAGCTTTTAAAGCTATATTGGATAAATGAAAAAATGACATTAGAAACTAAAAATAGTATTGGAAATTTTTTTGAGGATTTCTCAATCAATCAAAAAATTGAACACGCAACTCCAAGAACAATTACTCATGGAGATGCATCAGTATATACGTCACTTTATGGTACAAGATTTGCACTTCATTCTTCAAATGAATTTGCAAAGAACCTTAAATTAAAAGGATCTCCAATCGACGATTTTTTGTTATTTAACATAGCTTTTGGAAAAACTGTTCCAGATATCTCGTTAAACGCGCTTGCAAATTTAGGCTATGCAGACTGCAAATTTTTAGCGCCAGTTTATCCTGGTGATACTATTAAATCTATTTCACATGTCATTGGTTTAAAGGAAAATTCAAATGGTGAAACTGGTGTTGTTTATGTTAACTCAATAAGTACAAATCAAAAAAATGATGTTGTATTAGATTTCAAACGCTGGGTAATGATTAAGAAAAACACTAAAGGTGCTTCTAATACTGAAACCACCCTTCCTCTGCTTCCAACAGAATTATCAAAAGATGAAGTTAAACAAATAGCTCTGTCATACAAGTTTGATGTAAGTAACTTCAATTTTATTGAGTCAGGATCTGAAGCTTCTTTTGAGGATTATTCAATTGGTGAAAAGATAGATCATATTGATGGTATGACAGTAGAAGAAGCTGAACATATGTTAGCAACCAAACTTTACCAAAACACTTCCAAGGTTCATTTCAATCATTACTATGAAAAAGAAGGTAGATTTGGAAAACGTATTGTTTATGGTGGTCACGTTATTAGTCTTGTTCGAGCTTTGTCTTATAATGGATTAGCAAATGCTTTCAAAGTAATTGCAATAAATGGTGGTGCCCATGCATCTCCTTGTTTTGCAGGTAAAACCGTTTTTGCTTGGAGTGAGGTTATCGATACCATGGAGATTAGCGAAAGTATTGGTGCAGTAAGAATTAGAACAAACGGAATTGGCGATACACCGGCTGCAGAGTTTCAGCATCAAAATGAAGATGGTAAATTTAACCCAAATGTCTTGCTAAGCCTGGATTATTGGGCCTTGATTCCAAAGAAAAAGTAATACATAAAGTATAAGGATACTTATATAATGTATAATATACATTAACCGGATACTTTTATGAATAACCCACTCTCACCGCACCTTCAAATTTACCGGTGGCAGATAACTTCTATTTTATCAATTCTTCATAGAATTACAGGAGTAGTGCTATCCTTAGGAACAATTATATTGGCCACTTGGCTACTTTGCCTTAGTTTAGGCGAGTTCTATTTTGATTTTTTTAATTATCTGATTTCTAACTTTATTGGACGGACTATTATGATTGGCTATACATGGTCAGTCTGCTTTCATACATTGAATGGTATTAGACATTTAGGCTGGGACTATGGTTATGGGTTGGACTTATCGATTGTCAAAGTGACAGGATGGTCGGTAATCATTGGTTCATTAATAATGACTACTATAATTTGGATTTTATCAGTTTTATGAGTAATTCTGCTAGCAAAACATGGTTATTTCAAAAATATAGCTCTATAGCCCTAATACCACTAGTATCGTATTTTTTGGTCAAAATTCTACAATTATCATCAATGACCTATGAACAGATTATTTCAGAGACAAGTGCACTATGGTTCCTAGTTTTAGTATTGATTTTTACAGTAATTGGCTTACTTCATATGAGACTTGGCCTTCACGAAATAATCGAAGATTACGTTCATAGTGATATGGTTAAGAAACTATCTTTTGTTACTATCAACCTATTTGTTGCAGGTATTTTAGGGGTTGTTTCATTGTCAGTAATATTAATATGTATTAAATAAATCATGTCATACGAAATAGAATATCACGATTATGATGTAGTAGTAGTTGGTGCTGGTGGTGCTGGTTTAAGGGCCACTGTAGGCGCAGTAGAAAATGGATATAAAACTGCATGCATAACTAAAGTATTTCCAACTAGAAGTCATACCGTTGCTGCTCAAGGTGGAATTTCAGCAGCCCTTGGTAATATGGGTGAAGATGATTGGCGTTGGCATATGTATGACACGGTCAAAGGTTCTGACTGGCTGGGTGATCAAGATGCTATTGAATATCTTTGCAAAAATGCACCTAAGGCAGTTTTAGAATTAGAAAACTACGGAGTACCATTTAGTAGAACTGAGGATGGTAAAATTTATCAAAGAGCTTTTGGTGGAATGACAAAAAATTATGGTGAAGGTTCAGCGCAGCGAACTTGTGCAGCAGCAGATAGAACTGGTCATGCTATCATTCACACTCTTTATGGACAGTCACTAAAACATGGCTGTGATTATTATATTGAATATTTTGTTTTAGATCTCCTTATGGTTGATGGTGCTTGTTGTGGAGTAGTCGCTTGGTGTCTTGAGGACGGCAAGTTACATGTATTTAAATCTAAAAAAACTATTTTAGCCACTGGTGGATATGGGCGTGTTTATTTTTCAGCTACTTCAGCACATACTTGTACTGGAGATGGTAATGCTATGGTTTTAAGAGCTGGTCTTCCACTGCAAGATATGGAATTTGTTCAATTTCATCCAACTGGTATTTACGGCGTAGGCTGTTTAATTACAGAGGGCGCACGGGGAGAGGGTGGCTATTTAGTTAACAGTGAAGGTGAGAGATTTATGGAGCGCTATGCGCCCTCAGCTAAAGACTTGGCATCTAGAGATGTAGTATCAAGATCAATAACAAAAGAAATTATTGCAGGCAGAGGCATTGGCAATGAAAAAGATCATGTCTACTTGCACCTTGATCATCTAGATCCTAAAATTTTAGAGGAGCGTCTTCCTGGCATATCTGAGTCAGCAAAAATTTTTGCTGATGTTGACGTAACTAAGCAACCGATCCCTATAATCCCTACTGTACATTATAATATGGGTGGCATACCAACTAACTTTCACGGTGAAGTTATGACAACTATAAATGGTGATGAAGAGCCTATAGAAGGTTTGATGGCAGCAGGTGAAGCGGCCTGTGTAAGTGTACACGGGGCAAACAGACTTGGTTCAAACTCACTAATAGATCTAGTCGTATTTGGAAAAGCGGCTGCAGATCGAATTAATGATACTGTTAAAAAAGGTGAGGCCAATAAAGATATTCCTCAAAGCGTTATTGATGAAGTAGTTAATCGATTTGATGCTACTAGATATTCAAGTGGCTCTAATCCTACCGCAGAGTTAAGAATTAAGATGCAAAAAGTAATGCAAAATCACTGTGCTGTATTTAGAGATGAAGAAATAATGTCCGAAGGAAAGAAATTAATTGAAGATATTTGGCTACAATCATCCGATATCAATGTGAAAGATAAGTCCTTGATTTGGAATACTGATTTATTGGAGACGTTAGAATTTCAAAATTTGATTTCTCAAGCGGTGGTAACAATGTCCTCAGCTTACAATAGAAAAGAAAGCCGCGGTGCACATGCAAGAGATGATTTTCAAGATCGGGATGATAAAAATTGGATGGTACACACTTTAGCTTGGGCACATAATAATAACTGTACTTTAGATTATCGACCAGTTCACACTTACACATTATCTAATGAAGTTAAATATATTGAACCTAAAGCAAGAGTTTACTAATGGTTCAGTTTAATCTTCCAGATAATTCAAAGCTTATTGAGGGTGAATATTACAAGTCTGAGACAGGCTCAACTAATATCAAAAACTTTAGAGTGTATCGTTGGTCACCTGATGATGAAAAAAATCCTCGAGTTGATACATATGAGGTTGATATGGATAATTGTGGCCCGATGGTGCTGGATGCAGTAATGAAAATTAAAAGTGATATTGATCCCTCTTTAACTTTTAGAAGATCATGTCGCGAAGGCATCTGTGGTTCATGTGCGATGAATATTGACGGCACCAATACTCTTGCTTGTACAAAACCTATTAAGGATTGTAAGGGTAATGTGGCAATTTACCCTCTTCCACATATGCCGGTTATTAAAGACTTAGTAACTAATCTTAAAAATCTCTATAAACAATTAACCTCTATTAAACCTTGGTTACACATAACAGAGAAGCAAACTGAAGACGGTATTGAAAATATTCAAACAAAAAATGACCGTGCCAAACTTGATGGATTATATGAGTGTATTCTTTGCGCATGTTGCTCAACTTCTTGTCCTAGTTATTGGTGGAATAGTGACAAGTATTTAGGGCCTGCTGTATTATTGCAATCATATAGATGGCTGCAAGATAGTAGAGATGAAGCTAGAAGTGAAAGATTAAAAGAATTAGATGACACCTTCAAGGTATATAGATGTCACACTATTATGAATTGTACTCAAGCCTGTCCCAAAGGCTTAAACCCAGCGAAAGCTATTGCCGGTATAAAAATGATGATAGCTGAAAATAGAACCTAAAATGATATTTGTATAAAAACAGATATAAAGGCCATCACAATAATTTCGGAATAAAATATAAGTTTTTTGCTTTAAATTTTTCTCTAATATTTAGATGAGCACTATATTTTGATTGTGGGAATAATCATAATTAGTGCTCGATCTGAGAAACATATAATTGTTGTTGATTAAAAAGTCTTGTTAAATTTTTGTGAATTAATAGCCAAATTGATACATAGAAATCAGTAGATAGATTTATCCAAATCAAAATTTTTTTTGAATTTTTATGATGAAGCTTCCACCATGCCAACTTTTTTCTATATATTGAACTTGATGATTACTTTCAGCCCAAAAAGGAAATTCTTTACAAATTGGACCACTTTTACCAGTAATAACTTCAATCTTTTTAATATGATTAATGTAAGCTTCAGCTATAAACTCCTTACATTTCTGGTAAGCGTCTTCTAAAGAATAATCATGGAGATCTAATTTAAGCATTGTTAAGTCTGTCTTTGTCTTTATAACAAATATAATTTACAATAATTATAATTAATTCTTAAGCTTTATGAAAAAAATCAATCACTTTATTAATGGTGAAGAGTATATCAGTAAGTCGAATAGATTTGGAGATGTATTTAACCCTGCCTTAGGCGAAAAAATAGCAGATGTTAGTTTTGCCAATGACAAAGATGTTGGTGTGGCCATTGCATCAGCTAAAGCAGCTTTTACTTCTTGGTCTTCAACCCCGCCACTTACTAGATCTAGAATAATGTTTAAGTTTAAAGAACTATTATTAAGAGACATGGATATGCTGGCTGCACAAGTGACAGAAGAACACGGAAAGGTATTAAGTGATGCTGTTGGATCAGTTACAAGAGGCATGGAAGTCGTTGAGTTTATGTGTGGAGTTCCGCACTTAATTAAAGGTGAGTTTTCTGAAAATGTTGGCCGCAATATTGATAGTTGGAGTATGCGTCAACCATTAGGAATTTGTGTTGGAATTACTCCATTCAACTTTCCTGCAATGGTACCGATGTGGATGTTTGTTGTAGCTATTGCTTGTGGCAATTGCTTCATACTTAAACCTTCTGAAAAAGATCCGTCTTTACTAATTACATTAGGCAATCTCTTAAAAGAAGCAGGCTTACCCGACGGTGTCTTTAATGTAGTTAATGGTGACAAAGAAGCGGTAGATAATTTAATAACACATCCAGACGTTTCGGCAGTAAGCTTTGTAGGCTCTACGCCAATTGCTGAATATATTTATCATACATCATCTAAACATAATAAAAGAGTACAAGCACTTGGTGGCGCTAAAAATCATATGATTATTATGCCAGATGCTGACTTGGATCAAGTTGCAGATGGACTAATGGGAGCTGGATATGGCTCTGCTGGTGAACGCTGCATGGCGCTTTCAGTAGCCGTAGCAGTCGGTGGCATTGGCGATGCTTTGATTGAAAAATTACAACCACGTGTTCAAGCTTTAAAAGTTGGTCCTGGTAATGATCCAGAAGTAGAGATGGGCCCATTAATAAGTGCTGCACACTTATCAAAAGTAAAAAGCTATGTTGATTCAGGTATAAGTGATGGGGCATCATTACTCGTTGATGGTCGAGATATTTCATTACAAGGTTATGAAAAAGGTTATTTTTTAGGTGGCTGTCTATTTGATAATGTAACTAGTGATATGCAAATATATAAAGAAGAGATTTTTGGGCCAGTATTATCTGTAGTTAGATCAGATAATTTTGATTCAGCATTAAATTTAGTAAATGACCATGAGTTTGGTAATGGAGTTACAATTTATACCCGAGATGGAGATACTGCTCGAGCATTTAGTAATCAGTGTCAAATTGGAATGGTTGGTATAAATGTGCCAATACCAGTACCAATGGCTTTTCATAGTTTTGGTGGCTGGAAAAGATCATTATTTGGGGACCATGCTATGCATGGTATGGAAGGCATAAGATTTTTCACTAAGCTTAAAACAGTGACTTCTAGATGGCCCAATGGCATTAGAAGTGGTGCAGAGTTCATTATGCCCACAATGAAATAGAAGATCTTAAATAATTTATTCTTCCCTTGATTTTCATCTTTTTGTAGGTAATTTACCGCTATACAACCTTTATACCTTATGAATAAATCAAAAATCTCTCTAATTGGCTCAGGTCAAATTGGAGGTACATTAGCTCATCTTATAGCAATGAAAGAGCTCGGTAATATAGTTCTATTTGATGTAGCAGAAGGATTGGCAAAAGGTAAGGCTTTAGATTTGTCTCAATCAACTGCTGTAAATGGATTAGATGTTCAAATAACAGGAACAAATAATTATGAAGACACTAAAGATTCTGATGTAATTATTATTACAGCCGGGGTGCCAAGGAAACCTGGTATGACACGAGATGATTTATTAGGCACAAACTTAAATATTATTAAGCAAGTTGCTGAGGGTATTAAAGATACTTCTCCAAATGCTTTTGTAATTTGTATTACAAACCCACTAGACGTTATTGTAATGGCATTACAAAAATATTCTGGTTTACCAAAAAATAAAGTAATTGGTATGGCCGGCATACTAGATACCTCAAGATTTAAATATTTTATTTCACAAGAACTAAGTGTTCCAATTAAAGAAGTTAACTCTTTTGTACTCGGTGGACATGGAGATACAATGGTTCCAGTTCCAAATAGAACAACAGTATCTGGAAAACCATTAATGGATTTTGTCAAAGAAGGTAAAATATCAGCTGCTAGATTAGACGAAATAATAGATCGCACTAGAAAAGGCGGTGCGGAGGTTGTAAAATTATTACAAACCGGATCAGCATTTTATGGACCAGCAGCAGCTGGCGTAGAAATGGCCGAGTCTTATCTTAAGGACTTAAATAAAACATTACCATGTGCAGCATACTTAGACGGGCAATACGGTATTGACGATCTCTATGTTGGTGTTCCAGTTGTTATTGGAGCTAATGGTATTAAAGAAGTGGTAGAACTAGATCTTGATGCTGAAGAAAAAAAACATTTTGATATTTCAATTGAAGCTGTTAAAGAATTATTTGATGCAGCTAAGAATATAGATCCATCTCTTAAATAACTTATGAATATTCACGAGCACCAAGCTAAAGAAATTTTTAAATCATACGATATTCCAGTATCCACAGGATCAGTTGCCTATTCTATTGATGAAATAGAGTCTGCGGTTAACAATGTAAGTGGACCAACTTGGGTTGTTAAAGCTCAAATTCATGCTGGAGGTAGAGGTAAAGGTGGTGGTGTCAAGGTTGTAGGTTCTGCTGAAGATGCAATTCTAGAGGCAAAAAAGATGTTTGGAATGAATTTAATTACACCACAAACTGGACCTGAAGGAAAATTAGTCCAAAGACTGTATATTGAAAATGGCTCTGATATTGAGAAAGAGCTTTATTTATCATGTTTAGTTGATCGTGCAACAAGCAAAGTAGCATTCATTGTGTCAAAAATGGGCGGTATGGATATTGAGAAGGTCGCAGATGAAACACCTGAAGAAATAACTACTATTTTTATAGAGCCAAGTGAAGGAGTTACTGATTTAAATATAAAATCTATAGCGAACTGTTTAGAATTGTCAGGGGCTTTAGAAGATCAGCTTGATGGCTTAATAAAAAATTTATATAAATTTTTTATTGAGAAAGATGCAAGCCTCCTTGAAATAAACCCTTTAATTATTACAGATACAAAAAAATTAATATGTCTAGATGCCAAAGTTAATTTTGATGATAATGCACTATATCGACATCCTGAAATTGAAGAATTAAGGGATCCAAATGAAGAAGATAAATATGAACTCGAAGCTGCAAAATATGATTTAGCTTATATTAAGTTAGATGGAAGTATTGGCTGTATGGTTAATGGTGCTGGCCTTGCAATGGCTAGTCTAGATATAATAAAAATGTATGGTGGAGAACCAGCAAATTTTCTTGATGTTGGTGGCGGTGCAAGTAAAGAAAAAGTTACTAGTGCATTTAAAATTATTTTATCGGATCCAGGTGTCAAAGGTATTTTAGTAAATATTTTTGGAGGTATCATGCGATGTGATATTATTGCTGATGGAATAGTTGCAGCAGCAAAAGAACTCAAAATTAGTGTGCCATTAGTTGTAAGACTTGAAGGAACTAATGTTAAAGAGGGAAAAGATATTTTGAATAACTCTGGAATAGATATTGTATCAGCTACTGATTTAGATGATGCTGCTAAAAAAATTGTGGGGCTTGTTTAGTGTCTATAATAATAAATAAAGATACTAAGGTAATTTGCCAAGGCTTTACAGGTTCACAGGGAACTTTTCATTCTGAGCAAGCTCTTAAATATGGAACTAAATTAGTTGGAGGAGTGACTCCTAAAAAAGGTGGTACTGTTCACTTAGGTTTACCTGTCTTTAACTCTGTTCAAGAAGCTAAAGATATAACACATGCAAATGCATCAGTAATTTATGTTCCACCACCTTATGCAGCTAATGCAATATTAGAAGCAATAGATAGTGAAATAGAATTAATTGTCTGCATTACAGAAGGCATTCCAGTCATGGATATGATGAATGTTAAAGATAAGTTAAAAAATTCAAAATCTAGGTTGTTAGGACCAAATTGCCCAGGAATAATTACACCAGATGAGTGTAAAATTGGGATTATGCCAGCTCACATTCATAAAAAAGGAAATGTTGGAATTGTATCTAGATCAGGGACCTTGACATACGAGGCTGTTTTTCAAACCACTATGGCAGGAATGGGTCAATCCACTTGTGTAGGTATAGGTGGGGATCCTATAAATGGAACTAACTTTATTGATTGCTTAGAGCTTTTCTTAAAAGATGAAGAAACAGAGTCAATCATAATGATTGGTGAAATCGGTGGGTCCGCAGAAGAAGAAGCTGCTGAATTCTTAAAAAATGAAAAAATAAAAAAACCTACTGTAGGATTCATAGCGGGCACATCTGCTCCTCCAGGTCGCACAATGGGACATGCTGGAGCTATTGTTGCAGGCGGCAAAGGTGGCGCCGAAGATAAAATAGAAGCAATGCGTAGTGCTGGAGTTCACATATCTAACTCACCAGCAGGATTAGGCTTAACTTTATTAGAAGTATTAAAAAATTAATTATTTTCTATAGGTTTAATTCAGCCTAAAATGAAATATATTAAATAAATAAATAAATAAATGTCAAAACTACCCGATAACAAAATTTTTGAAAAAACTTCATTTTTGCATGGGACAAACAGTGCATTTATTGAGCAAATGTATGAAAAATACTTAATCAATCCTATTAGTGTGCCAGCGGACTGGCAGATTTTTTTCTCTGGAATTAATGATAAATCTGCAGGAGATTCAAGAAATGCAAGTTGGTCAGAATATAGCAAAATAAAACCTAATAACGGTGATTTAGTATCAGCAATTGATGGAAACTGGCCTGAAGAAGTTAAGTTATATGAGAATGAAGTAAAATCTTTTACAGCATTTAATTCTGATGAAGTAACTGCAAGAAGCGCTACCTTAGACTCTATACGCGCAATTATGATGATACGCGCATATAGAATTAGAGGACATCTAAAAGCAAATCTAGATCCTCTGGGTTTAGTAAAACAAAATGAACATACTGAGCTTAAACCAGAAACGTATGGTTTTAATTCTGAAGATATGGATCGTCAAATATTTTTAGATAATGTTTTAGGTTTAGAATTTGCAACTTTAAAAGAAATTTTAGAAATATTAAATCGTACTTACTGCTCTACTGTTGGTATTGAATTTATGCACATAAGTGATCCTGAAGAAAAGAGTTGGTTGCAAAAAAGAATCGAAGGAAAAGATAAAGAAATTACATTTACTGATTTAGGTAAAGAATTTATTTTAAAAAAATTGATTGAAGCAGAAGGATTTGAGAAATATTTACATAAAAAATTTGTTGGAACTAAGAGATTTGGCTTAGACGGAGCCGAAACAGTTATTCCTGCAATGGAACAGATTATAAAAAAAGGTGGCCAGCTAGGTGTTTCAGAAATAGTCATTGGTATGCCTCATAGGGGAAGGCTTGGTATATTGGCATCTGTTATGGGAAAAGCATATCAAGAAATTTTTCATGAGTTTGCTGGTGGTTCAATTATGCCAGAAGATGTTGCTGGATCAGGTGATGTAAAATATCACCTAGGAACTTCTTCTGATAGAATTTTTGATGATAATAAAGTCCATATTTCTTTAACAGCAAACCCATCCCATTTAGAGGCGGTGGATCCAGTTGTGTTAGGCAGGGTAAGAGCCAAACAAGCTCACTTAAGAACTGATAAAGGCAAGACCATTCAAGAGTCATTTACTGCTGTTATGCCAATACTTCTTCATGGTGACGCGGCTTTTGCAGGCCAAGGAATTGTAGCTGAATGTTTTGCGTTATCAGGATTAAGGGGACATAAGACAGGTGGCACAATTCATATCATAGTAAATAATCAGATTGGTTTTACTACAAGCCCAAGTTTTGCAAGATCATCACCTTATCCATCTGATGTAGCTAAATTTATTAATGCACCTATTTTACATGTTAATGGAGATGATTGTGAGGCTGTAATTTATGCGGCAAGAGTAGCAACAGAGTTCAGGCAAAAATTTAATAAAGACGTAGTACTTGATGTTTTCTGTTACAGACGCTTTGGCCATAATGAGGGAGATGATCCAACATTTACTCAGCCATTAATGTATAAAAAAATTAAATCTCATAAATCGGTAGCTGATACCTATGCAGAAAAAGTTATAAATGAGAAACTTTTTGATAACAATAAAGTTTTGAATATGAAATCAGATTTTATTAAGCATTTAGACAGTGAGTTCGAAGCTGCAAAATCATTTAAGCCTAATAAAGCAGATTGGTTGGATGGCTTTTGGGCAAATATGAAATCATCAAGAGGGAGTAAGCGTAAAATTCCAACCTCAATTTCCAAAAGTGATTTTAAGAATATAGGATCAAAAGTTACTTCTTACCCAGAAAGTCTTAATATACATAAAACTCTTGCGAGAATTTTTGGCAATAGAAAAAATATGATCGATTCTGGTGAAGGAGTTGATTGGGCCACAGCAGAAGCCTTAGCATTTGGTTCTCTTTTAGAGGAAGGTTTCCCAGTAAGACTAGTTGGCCAAGATAGTATCAGAGGAACATTTAGTCATAGACATTCAGCTCTTGTGGACCAGGAAACAGAAGAAAGATATATACCTTTAAATAATATCAGTGATAAGCAAGCAAGATATGAGGGTATAGATAGTTTTTTATCTGAAGCTGCTATTCTCGGATATGAGTATGGGTATTCATTAGACTATCCTAGTGCATTAGTCTTGTGGGAAGCACAATTTGGAGATTTTGCAAATGGTGCTCAAGTGCAGATAGATCAATTTATAGCACCAGGTGAAGCGAAGTGGCTAAGAATGAGTGGGTTAGTTTTATTACTTCCACATGGCTATGAAGGTCAAGGGCCTGAACACTCCTCTGCTAGAATAGAGCGTTATTTACAGCTTTGTGCAGAAGAAAATATGATCGTTGCAAACTGTACGACTCCCGCAAATTATTTTCATATTTTAAGGCGTCAATTGTTAAGAGACTTTAGAAAACCTTTGATCATGTTTACACCAAAATCATTATTAAGGCACAAACAGTGTACTTCTAAAATTGAAGATTTTACTGATGACACTTTTCATAGAGTACTTTTAGATGATAGTGAGACAAAAGATAGAGAGCAATCTCTAAATGAAGATGATAAAATTAAAAAAGTAATTCTTTGTTCAGGTAAAGTTTACTATGACCTAACTTTAGAAAGAGATAATTCTAAAAAATTGGATATTTATATTATTAGACTAGAGCAACTATATCCATTTCCAGCCAAAGCCCTAACACCAATAATTTCTAGATTTAAAAATGCTGATTTTGTTTGGTGTCAAGAAGAGCCAAAAAATATGGGACCTTGGAACACTATGGAAAGATATATTAACTGGTGTCTTACTAAGGCTAGATGTCAAAAAAATAAGATAAAATATGTAGGAAGGTCTCCTGCTGCATCTACAGCTACAGGTTTAATGAGCAAGCATCAAAAGCAGCAAAAAATGTTGATTGACTCGGCTTTAAGCGTATAAAGACATATAATAAAAAATATGAGCATAGATATAAAAGTACCATCGTTAGGAGAATCTGTAACAGAGGCAACTATTGCTCGATGGTATAAAAATATTGGTGAATCTGTAACTATTGATGAACCTTTGTTAGAATTAGAAACAGACAAAGTCACCTTAGAAGTTCCAGCTCCGGTTACAGGGCAACTTAGTGAAATTAAAGTAAATGATGGTGATACAGTTGAGGTTGGAGCTATATTAGGTACAATTATTGAGGGCGCTGCTGCTGAAAAGAAAACTGAAGCTCCAGTTAAAAAAGAAGTAATTATTGAAACACCAGCAGTTGAAGCAACTAAACCTATAGAGCCTGAAAAAATTGAGGACAAAATAGAATCAATTTCAGTATCTAATGATCTTTCTCCAGCAGTCAGAAAAATAGTTTCTGAAAATAATATTAATATTAATGAAATCTCACCTTCTGGCAAAAATGGAAGAATTACAAAAGAAGACGCTCTTAATTCTTTGTCTTCTCAATCTACTAAAGTTGAAACTACCATAAATTTAAAATCCACTAGTAACAATAAATTGACTGAACGAGTAACCATGTCTCGTTTAAGGAAAACTATTGCTAAGAGGTTAAAAGATGCACAAAATACTGCGGCAATCTTAACTACTTTTAATGAAGTAGATATGTCAGAGCTAATTAAAGTAAGAAGTGAATATAAAGAATTCTTTGAAAAGAAACATGGAGTTAAACTTGGCTTTATGTCTTTTTTTGTTAAAGCATGCATTACAGCACTAAAAGAAATACCTGAAGTAAATGCAGAGATAGAAAATGACGATATTATTTACAAAAATTATTATAATATCGGTGTTGCAGTAGGAACTGATCAAGGCTTAGTTGTTCCAGTTGTTAGAAATGCAGATCAATTGACAGTAGCAGAAATTGAAAAAGAAATTTCAAATCTTGGTAAAAAAGCAAGGGATGGAAAATTAAGTATTAGTGACATGCAAGATGGAACTTTTACAATATCTAATGGTGGAGTTTATGGTTCGTTAATGTCTACTCCAATAATTAATCCTCCACAGGCAGGAGTTCTTGGTATGCATAAGATTCAAGAAAGACCAATTGCAATAGATGGAGAAGTTGTTGTCAGACCAATGATGTATTTAGCACTATCATATGATCATAGGCTGATAGATGGAAAAGCAGCAGTAACATTTCTAGTTCGAGTTAAAGAAAGTTTAGAAGACCCCAGAAGAATCTTACTGAGTGTTTAATTATGGAACAATTTGATCTCATCATAATTGGAAGCGGTCCTGGGGGCTATGTCTGTGCGATAAGGGCAGCCCAACTAGGCTTAAAAGTTTGCTGCATCGAAAAAAGAAAAACCTTAGGCGGCACTTGCTTAAATATCGGTTGTATACCATCAAAATCTTTATTACACGCTTCTCAAATATTTAGTGATACGAAGCATTATGGCGATATGGGGATCAATATAGACAATGTTAAATTAGACTTATCACAGATGATGAAGTCCAAAGATCAGTCTGTTACAGAGCTAACAGATGGAATTCAGTTTTTATTCAAAAAAAATAAAATAACTCATATTAAAGGTTTTGGAAAAATAACAGGTGAAAATGAAGTAACGATATTAAATGATGATGCGGATCAAATCATAAGTGGAAAAAATATTGTACTAGCAACTGGTTCTGAGGTCTCAGTTCCTAAAGATGTTATAATTGATGAGAAAGATATTCTTAGTTCAACTGGCGCATTAAGCTTAGATAAAGTTCCAGATGAACTTGTTGTAGTTGGTGGGGGTTACATTGGATTAGAAATGGGTTCAGTTTGGTCACGCCTTGGATCAAAAGTTACTGTTATTGAATATGCAGATAGAATTGTTCCAAATATGGATAACGAAATCTCAAATCAGTTTCAAAAAATTTTAATTAAACAAGGAATTGATTTTAAACTATCAACTGCCTTTAAAAAAATTAATAAAAAAAATGATAAATTGTATATTGCAATTGAAACACAGCAGGGACAAGCATCAGAAATTAGTTGCGATAAAGTACTAATTTCTATTGGTAGAAAGCCATACACATTTGGATTAAATTTAGAAGGAATTGGAGTTAAGACTGATGATAAAGGATTTATTATAACTGAGAATAATTTCCAGACTTCAGTTAAAAATATTTTTGCTATTGGAGACTGCAAACAAGGGCCTATGTTAGCACACAAAGCATCCGAAGAAGGAACAGCATTAGCAGAGCTTATTGTTGGTCAAGCAGGACATGTTAACTTTAATACAATTCCATCAGTAATATATACATCACCAGAGGTAGCGTCGGTTGGTAAAACCGAAGAAGAGTTAAAGTCTGCTAATATTACTTATAAAGTTGGAAAATTTCCTTTTACTGCAAATGCGAAAGCAAAAGTTATGCATAAAACAGCAGGCTTTGTAAAAATATTATCTGATGCATCATCAGACAAAGTTCTTGGCGTGCATATGATTGGTGCTGATGTTGGGAACATGATAGCTGAACTTGCTCTAGCAATGGAGTTTGGTGCTTCGTCTGAAGATATAGCTCGCACATGCCATGCTCATCCAACTTTGACCGAATCGATAAAAGAAGCGGCATTAAATGTTGAAAAACGCGCAATCCACATATAATTAACTTATAAAAAAAGTCCTATTTTTAAGTATTTTTAGACTTTTAAGTGCTTTTTTATTAAAAAAAATGTTGCAAAAAACATTTAAATCAATAGTTTACGTTCAATTCACGTTATCATCGTGTTAAGGGCTCTTTTTTTAAGAGCCTTTTTTATTACCCCTTCATCTAATTACTGCTATCATATTCTTGATGATAACGTGGAGGTTAAAAAGATGAATCCACCAGCATAAGCTGGGGTAGTGTCCACAACTATTTCAAAACAAATATTTAAAAAAATTGATTTTAAATCAATATTAGGCAAATGCCGAAATAAAAAAACCCCGTCTTATAAGATGGGGTTTTTTAGTTAAAACTTTAACTAATTTTAAATTAATTATTGATGAGTACTTTTTTGACTTATTGAATAATTAATTAAGAATACCCACAAAGCTATCAATATATGATAGGCATGAAAACTAAGTGAAGGAGAAACATAGTCAGTTATTAGACCAATTTTTTTACTTAAAGCTAAAAAAGCAATTAACAGAATTGACATTGTTAAAGACTTTAAAAACTTTATAGAAATAGACTTTTGAGACATTTGAAAAGTTAATATTACTGCAGTAAATGACCATATGAACAATAAAGCTAATTTTAATATTGGTTGAGTCCAAATAAATAATGACAGAAATGTAAATATTGACAGAACTAGTAATAAGCGTGCTAATTTTTTAGAAATAGAATTGCTTATTATTTGTATACTTATTAGAGACAGAGCTAGTATTCCTGTCAACACAGCTAAAATTTTATTTAGATAAGTCATAAAATCTGTGCTTATAATACCAAATCTTATTGCCCCTATGCAAGCAGTTAGACCAATTAGGAATATGCCAATAGCCGCATAATAGTTTTTATCAATTAGAAGTTTTCTAACTGAGAAATAGGTTGCTATAACAATTAATATTTCAGTTAATGCGTAATGGGCAGGAAGCATTACTTACTTTTTTTAAGGCTTTGCTCTTTATAATATTCAGCTTTTATGTCTGTAGACATTAATCTACTTCCATCATGTGACCATCCAGGAGGACCAAATAAGTATAATATTCTTTGTACTAAAGTTAATCCTTTTCCAAATACATCTTTAAATATATTTATATATTCAATAAAAACTACCTTGAAGGGATTAAAAGTTTTCATTGGACTTACTAGTCCATACTCTGGCAAATCTTCTTCATCTTCTGCTACAAAAGTTCCAAATATTTTGTCCCATATAATTAAAGTGCCTGCATAATTTGCATCTAAGTATTGAGGATTTTTACCATGATGCACTCTATGATGAGATGGTGTGTTAAATATTGCCTCATACCACGAAGGTAATTTTTTTATTGTTTCGGTATGACAAAAGAATTGATAAGTGGCATTAAGTACTCCACAAAATACAACTATTATTGGGTCAAAACCAATTAGAACAAGTGGAATCTTTAGCATCATTGTTCCTGTAAAATGTTTTGTCCAGCTTTGTCTAAGTGCAACAGCTAGGCCAAATCTTTCTGATGAGTGATGCGTATTATGCATTCCCCATTGCCATCTAAATCGATGACATATTCTGTGGTGAATATAAAATCTCAAATCATCTAGTATAAAACAAATAACAAGAGTTGATATTGTTAGAGGAATAATTGTTATTTGATACTGACTAGCCCATGTTAATGCCCCAGCAGTTATAAATAAACTTAACAAGTTTACCGGCACACTCATAATACCTATAGAAATATTGAATAAACTTTCTTTCGCGTCAGTAGAGCCGTGAGCCTTAAAATATCTTATAAGAATTGATTCTAATAGAATAAATGATAGATATAATGGGATAACAATTAGTTGTATTTTTGAAGTTACAATTGCTCCTAAAGTGCCGTCAAACATAATAGTATTACTAGCTAGTTGATAAATTAATTACAAGTATTCATATAGTATATTTAGCGGTATTATCCAGCGATAAAACTCCATGTCAAGCCTCAAAAAGCCATATCTTTTAATTAATGTTATAATCCTTGTGTTATATGAGAGTTAGGACTATTAGAAGCGTAACTTTATAGAAAAAAACCCCAATTAATTAAATGAACAGTTTTGAAGGCTTAAGCCTATCACAAGGACTCAATAAGGCCCTAAAAAAAATCAACTTTAAAGAGCCAACTCCTATTCAAGCCCAGGCAATTCCTCTTGCAATGGCAGGAAAAGATATACTAGGCTCAGCACAAACCGGCACTGGTAAAACAGCAGCTTTTAGCATTCCATTAATTGAATCAATATTAACTTCAGATACATCCATGGCATTAGTACTTACGCCAACTCGTGAACTTGCCAAGCAAGTAATGGAAGTTATCACTAGTTTATTATCAGACTTAAATCATATTAATACAGCATGTTTAATTGGTGGTGAACAAATGACCCGTCAACTTAAGCAACTTAAGAAAAAACCAAGAATTATAGTTGGAACACCAGGTAGAATAAATGATCATTTAGATAGAAAGACATTAAAACTAAATCAAACTAACTATGTAGTTTTAGATGAAACAGACCGTATGTTAGATATGGGCTTTGGTATTCAGATAGATAGCATTTTAAAATTTATTCCAAAAACAAGACAAACACTATTATTCTCGGCAACGATTCCAAAAGAAATTGAGAGACTCTCTTCAAAATATTTAACTAATCCAGAGAGAGTATCTGTAGGAGCCACTAATGTTGTAGCTCCAAATATTAAGCATGATATTTTAAAAATTAATCAAGAAGCTAAATATGCGGAATTACTTGAGCAAGTAAATGAACGTAATGGTTCATTATTAATTTTTGTAAAGACCAAGCATGGCACAGATAAGATGGCAAAAAATTTATCGAAAGATGG
>Ga0114994_10000864_pt1 | contig 21141 bp, 36 predicted proteins | sample ArcticOcean_MG_C_9_FD_87043 | JGI IMG/M metagenome (GOLD analysis project Ga0114994, IMG submission 87043) | Marine microbial communities from western Arctic Ocean - ArcticOcean_MG_CB2_152 | ecosystem: Environmental > Aquatic > Marine > Oceanic | place: Arctic Ocean: Canada Basin | collected...
ACGAGAATACGAGCTACTACTAAACTAACATTATTCTCAATTCTTTGGCTCTCTCGCCTCCCCCTGATCCATTAAAAAATGCGCCTCGCTCCGCTCCGCTCCGCTCCGCTCCGCTCGGCGCAGCGCAACAAAAAAGTTCTATTTGCGGACCGGCGACCGCGGGAAGCTCGACGCAGAAACTGGAAAAATTCTCGTGACTGGGCGGATCGAGGGGGGGAGGGACGTCAAGGTGAACGGTGCGAGGGTGAATTTAGACGGGGTGGGGGCGGGCATTGGCAATCAGTGCTGTGCTGTGTTGGTGGAGGAATTGGGGTGGGTCGGTGAGTTTCGAAGCGAGCGAGCCTTGAGGGAGACGAGCAAACTCGCGACGGATCTCGCGAAATGGCTGCAAACATAATGGCTACATCCACTACTAAGCTAACCCACCCTCGCTCTTTTCGCTCATCCTTCATTAAAAATGCGCCTCGCTTCGCTCGGCACAGTTTGTTTCGTTTCGGTGGCGGCCACACCCACCGCCACTATTGTTGACAAGTCGTCGTTGCTGCATCTGTACCTGTCACTGAAGGGCGAAAAATACCTTAAGAAGAGCCACCGCCCTCAACTATTCATAAAGGTTGGGAAAATACCGATGAACAAGAGCGGGGAGAAGTGGGATTACAAGGAAATGGCATTGCTGGCGAAAACTCTCGTCATGGCGGAGGTCGAGGACCAGGACGAAGGCCTCCCGGGGGACTTTGTCAACAAAAACGACTCAAAATGCAAACAGGTCGTCTTCCACGAAATAAAAACTCGGTTGAACCTGCAAACGTGCCAGCTCAAGTTTCTAACGAGCCAGGCCCAATTTTCGGACCTGGGGGGGGACAGTCTTTCAGCCACGAGAATTTGCCGAGGGATATTAGCTGAGCACGCGGGCGTGAAGGACAGCAGGTTCCTTGGGGGGGAGCGAGGGGAGGTGAGTGAGCGAGCCTTTTTGAAGACTCGAGCGATGAATCATTTTATGGCTACATCCTCTACTAAACTAACATTATTCTCCACTCAATTCTTTGGCTCGCTTGGTTCGCTCGGCGCAGTTTGACGACGCTAGAAACAACGGCTCGGAGGCTATATTCGCTGCGAAGCACCTGCTCACGAGCAAATCGCTTGGAGACTATATCCAATTCCTCGAGGGCAACGGAGCGTTCAGCAATGTCGATGGTGCCTCGACATTGCCCCAACCAGAAACAGAAACAGAAGCAGAAACTCTAACCGACAAAATCCACTCCGCAATCATCACCGCAACAATAACCGACTCTCCAACCTACGTAGACAAGTTCCTCTCCCTCTCCTCCAACCCAACCCTCACCGTGAACCACAACGCCCACTGCGGTAAAATCGGGAAGATCAAGGACCGTCGAGAGCGGAAGAAGTACTGGCAGAGCTCTGCTGTGCACCTCGCGAGCCAGAGGGGGAACTGGGAGATTGTAGAGATTTTGGTCAAGGCCGGGGCGAAGGTTGCTGTGCCCGACGCGAGCGGGAACTTCCCGCTGCATTTGGCTGCGGGGGGAGTAGGGACTGGGATGGGCACCGAGGCAACAACGAAGTCATCGGACGAGGGGGCGAATAGAATCAAATGCCTACAACACCTCATCCAGGCCGGCGCAATCGTGACGTCACGCGACGCGAACAAGCACTTCACGGTCCACTCCGCCGCGCGAGGAGGGCAGGAGGCCGTGCTGATTTTCGTCATTGAGCTGTTCAAAAATGCGGGGAGCTGGGAAAAGGTCAAGGACGCGAAGGACAGGTGGCAGAGGACTCCGCTGCACTGGGCTGTTCTGAACGGGAACAACGGGTGCTGCAGGATTTTGGTGGAGATGGGAGCGAAGGTGGGGGGCGAAGTGATGACGCAGCACATGCTGAATAGAAGTCGGAGTAGTTTGGTGTACGAGACACCGTTGGAGATTGCGAAGAGGTTGAAGAATCAGGAGGTGAAGGACTTGCTTGAGATGAACCTAATCTAAAATCTAAAAAATTAGAACTCGTCAGAATCCTCCGGATTAACCATTTGCTCTAAAACCCTCCGTTGATTAACCACATCGGCCAGCTCTTGTTCAATCTCATCGATGGGAGTATGGGAGTAAAGCTTGAGAATGTCGAGATCAGCAAACTGGAGGGACTGCGAGACCAGCAACGTTGATCGAGTAGGGTGTGGGAAGCCAGGTTGGTTTCGTGTCAGATGTTGTTTGGACGTGATGCTGCTGCCCGAACCATAAACGGAAACTCACCTTCTCGTGACTCGCCCTCAAATTGACTTTTGGCGCCTTTCCTCGCTGGTAAGCCTCCATCCAACGCGATGCGCAGAGGCACCATTTATCTGTACGGTTTCAGAGCGAAGCGAGGCATTTTTAGTAAATTTCGCACGGAGCTTCGCACTCTTCTGTCACAAGGCGAGCGGAGACGGAATGAAACTCACCTCCTTCCTTCAGCCCCGGGAAATTGTACTCTGGGTGCGGCGTTATGAGGTCGTTACCCGCCTGGCGGGAGAAGTTCAGAAACTCCTTCGTGACCACCGCGCAAATCGTGTGAACTCCGCGATCCTCTGATCCAGTGGAGCAGTACCCATCCCTGCGCCGAGCGAAGCGAAGCGAAGCGAGGCGCATTTTTAACGAAGCACGAGAGCAAGAACGGTTAGTCGTTTACATTCGCCTCTATTCTGTCACGCAAAGCTCACCGGAAGAATCCTGTTCCTACTCCAGTACCTCGGACATTGCAATCGCAAGTCTCCAGCTCGGTCCCTAGAACATTTCGCTGCCAGGTGGGAGAGGAGGCGAGTGAGGATTTGGAAAGTGGAAGAACTGTCGTTTTGGTGGCCTGCGATAAGTTCGTAAAGGAATACGCCGGAGTGGCAACGAGCAACAGCAATATATTTATATGCAACATTGGTGTTTGCGTGGCAAATTTTTTTTTTGCTCTTGTCGGACAGCTCAAAAAATATCACATGGATGCAGATGCCACTCCCAATTCGCCCCCGGCCACGATGAGGGCCAGCATGGCTCTGATTGTGAGCGACGATCCCGAAATTGAAATCGTGGAGCCAACATCCTCCCAAACATTTTCAGAAAGTTTCGCCTCTTTAAAGCTACTCGCTTCCCCTCCCGCTCCCCCCATAGGGGATTCGCGGGCCCACGCCCCCACCCCATCTGACTACAGCCACCTCACCACAACGCTCACAACCCTCTTCCCCCTTCATCTTCCCCTCCCCCCCCCCTACGTTCCCTCGATCTTCCTAAATTATTTCTCCCCTTCCCCCCACCCAACCCTGGCAAACGCATACGTCCAATCCCCTTCCCCATCGTACCTTCTCGACTTGACGGTGCAGATTACCGCGTACCACCTCCTCTGCATCGTCCCCCACACCGTCCCTCCCCCTGGTCTCTCCCTCCTAGCGCGTCGAATCGCCTTACTGCCGAGTACGGCCGAGCCGGTGATGCGCCTCGCGTCGCTCCTTCCGTTCGGAACGGGAACGGGGGAGAAGACGAGCATGCAGAAGGAGAGGTGAGCTCGCAACATTTTTTCCCCTTTTTTGGTTTCACGCGTGCGGATGGTTTGATATGGCGTGTTTTGGACCGTGCCTGAACATCCCCCTCGCACAAAAAGATTCGCCTGGTCGAACTAGCCACCGTGTCCAATTTTGAGCGTTTAAAACCTCCGTACATTGGAGTTGTGGTCGATTTAGTGATTCGCCTTTTTTTCTCCTTTTTTGAGCTTTCACATTGACCTCCAAATGACCCTGATATGGACTGTTCCTGAACACCCCCCTCGCACAAAAAGATGCGCCTGGTCGAACTAGCCACCGTGTCCAATTTTGAGCGTTTAAAACCTCCGTACGTTTGAGTTGTGGTCGATTCCGTAATTCGCATTTTTTGAACAACATATTTTCACAAACATTTACTTCTAAACTTACCCACTTCTAAACTTACAGGTTGCTGAGGGACCATGTGTGGAAGCTGTGCGAAAAGTTCTGCATGGTGTGCAAGAGCAGGAGAGTCTACGCGGAAGTTGCCCAGGCACTGTTGGAGGTAGAATCCGCCGAGCCTAAGTCCGAGTCCGAGTCCGAGTCCCCCCCCCCTCTCCCCGTATCCTCCCTGGACGACGCCGAGGCCTGCATCCGTCGTACAATCACGATGGTTAAGGAGCTTGGTGCATTCGCGAACTTTTCCGAGGGGCAGCGCAAAGTTCTGGCGAGGGGGACGGACGGTGTCTTTGTCAGAGTCAGAGAGCTGCTAGGGAGGGAACTCGAGGATGACGAGGAGGAGGAGGAGGAGGAGGAGGAGGGGGAAGAAGACGGAGGGGGTGGCGATGCTGAGGATGTCGGAGCGGCTGTGGCCGCAGAGGCGACTCGCTGCCTTCGCGACTTCTCCGAAGTTTGCTCATCTTCAACTTCATCAATGACCCTAGTAGAAACCTCTGTCCTCCTTCCCCTCCTCCACTCCCTCCTCCTTTTGAACGACTCCCCCTCCGCCACGGTCGGCCTTAAACCCCTTCAGCGCCGCGTCATCTCCCACGTTGTGAGGAGCGTTAGCGCGAATGTTTGGAAGGGTGTTAGGTGTGAGGCGTATGGTAGTACTGCCAACGGGCTGGCGACGGGGGCGAGTGACATTGATGTAAGTATCTACATTCCAAAACTCGAGAACGCAAGGAGGGAGAGTCTTAATCCCAAGGCCAACAAGCCAAGGCCAGGGCAGGGGCAGGGGCAGGGGCAGGGGCAGGGGCGACACACCACCAGACAAAACACCCGACAACAATCCGACCCGTTCTTCAAAAAGCAAAAGTCCGCAACCTACAAGCTCGCCGAGTTCCTAAAACGCTCCAACTTCCTCTCAGTCGTTCCGATCCCCTACGCTCGCGTTCCCGTAGTGAAGGCAGTAGACTCCCTCGCCGGGAACCCGTTCACGACCACGGGGCATTTGAGCGTGGATATTTGCTTCGACAACAAGTTCGCCGTGGCGAATTCGAGGCTCGTGCGAGCGTATGCGAAGCAAAGTCCGCTGCTTAGGAAGCTCATGCTGCTTGTGAAAGTATGGACGAAGAGGCACGGAGTTAGTGACGCCTCGGACGGGACGCCGAGTAGTTACTGCTGGGTTGTCATGTGTATTTTTTTTGGACAGAAGGTTGGGTTGGTGGGAGATTTGCAGGGGGAGGAGCTTTTGGAGGAGATGGGGGTCGAAAGGGTTGAGGTGAGGTTTGAGAGGACGAGGGGAATGTGCGACACAATACTGAACTAACACGCTCGCTCGGCATGTGCAGATTAATGGGTTGGACTGTTCGTTTTATGACGACAGTGTTGGGGAGGAGAGGGAGGGGGGACTGTACGGAAAGGAGGAGAAGGAGAAGGAGGAGGAGGAGGAGGAGGAGGAACAACAACAAAAACAAAAACAACAAAAACAACAACGACACGAGGTGGAGGGAAGTATCATTGCGCTCCTGGGTGCATTCTTCGTCTTCTACGGCAAAAAATTCAACCGGGCCCAAAACATTATAACGATCCACCGCTCGAGCTCGGGGGGGCCAGCCAAGGGCGAAAAGCGCCGAATGCTCAGGACCCTCCGCGCACGAAAGCGCTCTCTATCCCCAGAGGATAGCGCAAACCTAAACATCTCGGGCGTGTGCAGGTTTGATAACTGGTTCTGCGTGGAGGATCCGTTTGAGACATTCGAGAGTGTCATGCCGCACGATCTGATGCAGGTTGTTAGCGAGGCTGGGATGGAGAAGGTCGAGGAGAGGCTCAGGATGGCTGCGGAGGTTGTTGAGCGGGGAGAATTTGACGGAAATGTTAATGTTTGGAGGGATTTGATGGTTGTGGAAGAAAAGGGAAAGAAGAAAAGGGAAAAAAAACCAAAGAAGAAAACGCCAGTCACGGACGACACAGGGAAAATTGTAATTTTGGAGGAAAAGAGGACGGCGAACTTGGAGGCGAATCAGGTTCAGGTTCACGTTCAGGCGAAACCCCCCAACGCCTCCCTGCGAATTTACGACCTCCCCGCCTCCAGCACCGAACAAAACATAAAGAGCATCTTCGGAATGTTCGCGAAGAGCAAGGGTGGGGACGCCGTGACGATATCCAACATAGAGTTCCACGTCGGTCCACGCGACGGGAAGAACGATAAATCAGCTATTGTGTTTTTCGATGAGATGGATGCGGTTGAAACGGTGTTTGCTGGGAGGGCTGCGGCTGGATTGGAGGGCTGGGAATATGTGGTGAACAGGGGGAGGGCCAATGAGATTTCGGTGAAAGTCAAGGCGGAGAAGGTGATGGGGTTGCAGCCACACACAATAGCATCCGACAACAACAATAGCAATAGCAAGACCAAGCGTGGTAGATATAAAAGAAACAGAGAACTTCGTCGTTCGGCAGCAGGCAGCAACAATAGTGGCAACCAGAAATCCAACCCCAAAGATGGCCAATTAAATTAAAAACTTCCTTCCTCAAATACCATTTTATTCAAAACTCGAAATCATCTTTCGCCCTCCCAACTCCCTCCACGTAGACCCTAAAACTATTCGCCATTGCCTGATAATCCGGCGATTTCTTCTTCCAGTCTTTCTCGATTGTTGCGGCCCACAGGCACTCAACCCCAACCCCACTCGGGTCAACCGTCACGCTTGCGAACCCTCTCCTGTTCACGATGAAGCCCGCTCCGGTCAGCAGCTCGTACTTGAACTCGACAACCCCGTACCTCCTCATCCCCGTCTTTCCTGCGTCGAGCGAAGCGAGGCGCATTTTTAATGAAGGACGAGCGAAACGAGCGAGCCAAACGAATTGGGCGGGTTAGCTTTGTAGTGAATGAATGTAGCCGTCTGCAGCAAAGTTTGCGTACTTTGTCGCTCGAGCCTTCCTCATGGCTCGCTCGCTTCGATCGCTCACCTTCCTCAAAGCCGTCGAATATGCTCGGAGAGCCGAGCAGTTTAAAGCTCTGGAGCTGGTTCTCGCCGCGCCGCCCGACAGCACGCTGTATCACCTGCGCCGAGCGAAGCGAGGCGCATTTTAATGAAGGCAAGAGCAAATCGAGTGAAGCGTCAATAGAGTTGAGTGGGTTAGTTTAGTAGTGGGCGGATGTAGCGTTTGTAGCCATTTTGCGGGATTCATCTCTCGAAGTATGCTCGTCTTCATCAAGGCTCTCTCGCTTCGCTCGCTCACCTCCGCGTAAGTTTTTGGATTGTCGAGGCTGCTCGAGGTGAACTTCTCCTTATTGGTGTCGTCATTGAAAAACGTCGCAGTGTCGCCGGCTCCATAGTTGCCCGCTTGGATCGACCCCTCCTCGCCATTGGCGTCTTGGTTGGGGATAATCAAAACCCAAGATTTTGGGGCTGCGTGAAGGAGCGAGTGAGTGAGTGGGCAAAAGAAACCAATACTGGAAACTGAGTGGAGTGGAGTGGAGTGAGACACACCTGCAAACTGCACGAGCTTGGTGACACGGTTTGGTGTTCGACCATAGGGCTTCAGGATTTGGGAGAATCCCTTGGGGAGGGGGGGAGGAGGGGGCAACCCATACGACGCCAAGTGAGATGGAATTGAAGAACCTTTAGCTAGAGCCGGAGACGGAAAGAGGTTCGCTGCTGCTGCAAGGACAGGGGTGACAACAGCAATTCGCCGATTTACAGGCTTTTTAATGAAAGTTATTCCTGGTTCCAATAGACCTGCAGCTAGACCCACTGTGAGCAACAAGATGCTTTTCGTTTGCATTTGGGCTAAGATATTTCACTACTAAAACTGTTTGAAACTTGTAAAGCAAATTCATCTCGTATCAATTTAAGCGATTGGATTTAACAAAAATAACATAGATGTTGCTTCTCCGAAAGCTAGCCCTCCTAGCGAGTTCATTCCTCTCCATTACCTCCGCGAATCCGTGCGACAGTGATTGGGGAAATCTCTGTCCTGAGTCTGACCTTTCAACTGTGGGGGACTGTCTCAAGGCCGTCTCCTCCAAGCTATCCCCATCTTGTACAACATTCATAGCTCTTCAAGATGCTTGTGCTGAAGATATACGTTCTGGCAAGTGTCCGGCGTTCGAGGGTGATACAACAGCCTGTTTGACTGAGTGGAACAAACCAGAGGTGAGTTTAATTCGTCCTGGTCGTTCCTTACCACACCTAACCCCACACCTAATCCACTCCTAACCCATTCTCGGCATAGGACATGTCGCCAGAATGCGTTGCTGCCTGGCCAGTGAAGGAGGTCAAGAAGGAAAAGGTAAAAAAGGAAAGAACTGGAGTGGATAAGCTGAAAGCGGACCGTAAGAAAGCGACGCGGGAGCGCGCTGCTCAAATGGCTCGCGACCAGCATCCTCAAAACCCCAAAAACGTAAAGAAGAAGAAAGAGCTGTAGAAAGTTTTTCGAGAATTCCCCCCATCTAAACCTACTTTTACGCCTCCTCCGCCTTCTCCTCCGCCTCCCTCATCTTCTTATATTTCACCTTGTAATACTCGATATGTGACTGCTTCAGTTCGATTTTCAATGCTCTCTCCATCATGACCGGTCCGTCGATCTTACTTGGCACGTCCCTCATGAAATGCATCAGTCCTTCGAAATCCAACCTCAGCAGTTGCGGCACGCTGTGTTTCATGATAGCCAGCATGCTTCTGAAAACAATTTTCCATCCCTGCGCGCACAATGATAATAAATGTTATTTTAGAAGGTATATTGGATGTGTCCGTCTTTCGCTCGTTATTGTTATTGTTGTAGTTTTGAGGTGTGAATGAATGGTGTCGGGGGAGACCCCCGAAACCCCCCTTATCCGCTATCACTCGCTCGCAAATTCACTCGCTCACCTCAGCCAAAAATATATCCCACACCAACGTGACGAAACTGAACGGAAAAGAGTTGGTGAAAATCGTCATGAACCACTGTGTCGCGTACATCGATATGTCCAAGTTCTCCTTCGCCATGTGTTTGGCCAAAATCGGGAAAAACTTTTTGATCAGCTTTGCCCCGACATAAAAATTCTCCTGCGCCAGCGGCATTCCGATCTTGTAGAGATTTCTAATCCCACACGGATCACTCCCCATCACACTCACAAGCTGCCAAAACGCACTTTCTTCCTGCACCGAGCGAAGCGAGGTGCAGGAAGCATTTTTAATGGAGCAGGGGGGAGGCGAGCGAGCAAAACGAATGTTAATTTAGTGGCTCGTACTCTCGTCTTCCTCCTCGCTCGCTCGCTCGCTCACCTCCATGTAGGTCAAAAACATTGCCACGATAAACCCCATCCCCTGGCAGTAACCGACCTCCTCGTCGTGCAAACTGTATGCCCTCAAAACCCTTCTCAAGCACCCCTGCCCTCCTTCCTCCCCGCTGCTAATCGCGAACATTGCGTGGCTCGGATACGTTCTATTAATGTCCCGCTCAATCGTCCCCCTTATGTCCTGGTCAGGCACGTATTTGCTCTCAACCAAACTTTGGTAGTAATTTGCTCCCCATTTCGTCCGTAGCTCCCCCACCCCCCCTATTATATTCCACACTCTGTGAATTATATTGTGTAATGTTAGTTTGCTAGTGAGGAGCTGCGTCCATCAAGCCGAGCGTAGCGGAAAGCCGAGCGTAGCGGAAAGCCGAGCGCAGCGGAAAGCCGAGCGCAGCGGAAAGCCGAGCGCAGCGGAAAGCCGAGCGCAGCGAAAAGGGGGTGGGGGGGTCTCCCCCCCTCCACAACTCGAGTAATCTACAACTCAAGTAATCTCAAACAATTTCCACAAAAACCTCAAAAAATTGCACGCAATCAATCTCACACACGCACACAGCAACGCGACTCACCTCCCCCTCACACTGTCCGGGACGCCCTTGCGAATTCTATTCTTGAGCAATCGCGTGTTGGACAACGAGTCCCAGTTTTTTAGCATGACGACCCATTTGGCCACGCGCTTGGTGGCCAGGTTCGAGCGTTGCTGGACTGTTTTTTTGGGGATGCGGATTGCTGTTGTGTGGCAGGATGCAGGCCGAAAACCTTTTTTTGGCTTGGGTGGAATTATGAAGCCAAACGAGTCGATCTTTACGTTTGGTGATGAATTGATGATGGTAGGGAAGGGTTTTGTTTTGGGGGTGGGGGTGATGGTGGGGAGGGTTGGGATGGAGGAGTCGCCGAGAAGCATCGGCTTGGAGACGGTTATGTTCAATAGCGAGAGGTCGTTATTGCTGTTGCTGTTGCTGTTACTGTTGCTGTTGCTGTTGCTGTTGCTGTTCGTGGGAGAAATTGTAGCTGTGATTTCAGATATGTTGAGCTCGGTCTCAGAGTCAGATGAATTGGAGAACGAGGATTGAGAGTCATCGCTATCTTCTACATGGCTAGTAGCTCCAGGACTTCCAAAAATTGAAGAGCGGAGCCTTGTGAATAGTGGTTTGCTAGTTGGCAAATCGTCTTGCATCTCTATATTCTGGGTTAGAGAATGAGAGCGTATAAATTAGAACCAAAATATGAAAATTGAGTAACAACAACAAATCACAAGGATGAGCGTTCCATTTTACACAGTCTTCTACCTTCTGGTCGCCGCAACAGGTTATCTGACTTATATTACACGGTATTCGCCATCTTCCCAATCTGGAGACTCCTCCAAACCAAACACAACCAAATCAGTCACTTTCGCGTCCTTCCAGAAGCTATACCTTGTCGTTTACACCCTGGTGATGCTGGGTGACTGGCTCCAAGGTCCGTACGTTTACGCTCTGTACGATTCATATGGTTATTCCCAGCACGACAATGCTGTTCTCTTTGTTGTTGGCTTTGGTTCCTCAATGATCTTTGGCACCTTCATCGGGTCCTTGGCGGACACACTGGGGCGCAAGAATGGTTGTCTGATGTACACGGTGTGCTACATCGGCTCGTGCTGCACGAAGCACGTCAATTACTACCCCGTCCTTGCCCTCGGCAGGCTTCTCGGTGGTGTTTCCACCTCCCTCCTCTTTTCTGTTTTCGACGCGTGGATGATAAACGAGCACAATGCGAGGGGTTTTGATCCCGCACTGTTGGGAGACACGTTTGGGCTTGCGATCTTCTGCAATAGTTGCATTGCGATTGCTGCCGGCTTGTTTGCGAATATTGCAGGTGAGCAGCGAACAGCTGCGAGCGAAGCGAGCTAAGTCACAATGTTTATGTATGGTTGTTGCTGGCACACCAAACTAAAACTAAAACTAAAACTAACATAAATTTATTGTATTCGGCGCAGCTGGATCGGCTGAAATGCATGCAGTGGGGGGGGGGGTTGCTGAGGGCGGGGAGCTACCCGCGATTGCCCGCAACGACGGAACCATTTACGCCGGTGGTTACTGCGCGCCGTTCGACGTGGCAATTTGCGTGTTGCTCGCAGGCGCGTATGTCATCCAGACGAAGTGGAGTGAGAATTTTGGAGAGGTGAGCGCAACAGCCTCCACCGACTCGAAATTCAAAGGCGTCAAGGACGGGATGCAAACCGTCCTGAACTCCAGAAAAATCTGGATGTGTGGTGCCATCTCCTCCTTCTTCGAAGGATCCATGTACACGTTTGTGTTCATGTGGACCCCTGCGTTGATGGGCTCTTCCTCCTCCTCGGGCCACAGAAAGTTGCTAGGCGTCGAGAGACTGCTGCAAGACGAGGTGAGTGAGCGAAGCGAGAGAGCCTCGAAGAAGACTCGAGTTGTTGTTTTTTTGTTTGTTCGTTTTCACATTGACCTGCACTTGGCGTGTTTCCGACCGTACCTGAACAACCCCCCCCCCTTGAATAAAAAGATGCGCCTGGCCAAACCGCCACCGTGTCCAATTTTGAGCGTCTTTGAGCGTCTAAATACGCTATGCGTTGGAGTTAGGGTTAGGTTGAATCTACATATATTTTTTAGTTTCACTGCAGACGGCACATCCACTACTAAGCTAATCCACTCACTCGTTTCGCTCGGCTACGCGCGCAGGAACAAGAATCCCTTCCGTTCGGACTGATTTTTGCAACTTTCATGGTGGCGTGCATGGGCGGCTCGGGGCTGTTCACGCTGCTGTCGAAGAAGATGAAGGTCACCGTGTTATCAAAGTATGTTTTCATGGTGGCAAGCGGAAGTCTTCTGATCCCAGTCTTGACCAACAACAAAACTTTGATTTTTGGAGGTGAGTGAGCGAACGAGCGGAAATGAAATGGCTACAGCCACCAAAACCAACAGGCTACTAAACTTTTGGCACCTTCTTCGCTCGGCGCAGGGTTCCTGGCGTTCGAGGCCACGGTGGGCATGTACTTTCCGGCCATGGGAACGATGAAGAGCATGGTGGTGCCCGAAGCGCAGAGGAGCGCAATATACAACATTTACCGCATTCCCCTAAACGTGATTGTGCTTGGTGTGCTGCTAACGAAAATGGAAATGACCACGGCGTTTGGCTGCTGCGCGGTGATGTTGGGAGCGGCGAGCTACTTTCAAGTACAATTGACGCAAATTATGGAGGAGGAGGAGAAGGAGAAGAGTGGGAGTGGTGGTGGGGGAGACGAGGAATTGGGGGAGCTACTGGAATAAAAATGGGTGCCGGTGCCGACCTTAAAATAAAAACTAATTATAAAATCATTATAAAGAAAGATAATCGGGCAATCCGAGGGGATGGGGAACTTCTTTTTCTCGAACGAAAATTTGCATAATCCACTTTTCTTCATCATTCTCGACCATCGTTCCCTCGTGAAGCAACCTTTCATCACATTGTTTGTTCTCGTCCGAAGGAAAAAATACCAATAGCTTGCCCGACTCGCACGGCACAGATATATTAAGCTTCGAGAATTTCGTGGAGCCCGAATCCAAATCTCTCAAATAGAGAATTGCAGTCGCAATTCGCTGTCCTCCTAGCTCGCTCCATTCGTTGCCTCGAGACATTGACGCATCGTGGTGGGGTTTGAAACAAGCACCTGGAGAATATTTCGTGACGACGGGAGATTCGAATTGGGAGCTGGGGATTCCGAGGGTTTGCTCTAAAATATTGACGATTGGAGTAATGGTGGGGGTGTCGGCTATTTCATTGAATGCAATTGATGAGGAGGTTCGCAAACCTGCCGCGGCGCTGGAGTTATTCAAAAAATAAATCAGCGCGAACGCTAGTGAAAGTGAAAGGGCAAGGGCTGCGAGGACCACTGGGACCACCTGTTCTATTGAATTTGTTTTCAAGAATGTGGGAACCCCCCAAGCGGGCGATAGGAGCAAAAGTGGAGGTAAAAGTTTGTTGATTGAAAGTGTTGCCAGTGGCAAGTTGGACTTTGCCATTCGTGAATCCGAGTCAGCCAAATCTATCAGGCATTGGCATTGATTCTTACTCAGCACATTGTTGATTGTGAAGATGAGTGGTGATGAGCTCAATACATTCGCATTGGTCGGAAGAGGTGGAAGAGGTGGTGTTCTGCTCAAGGATCTGCTCAAGGAACTAATTGAAGAAGCAGCAAGCAGAATCAGCAGTCCTGTAAACGTCATAGGAGCCAGCGTCTTGACCTCACGCTAACTTTTAGGGGGGGGGAATACTTAGTATGTCTTATATGTGAGCGCTCAAAAAAACTTTGCACAAACCTCTGCACTTTTTTTCACACTTTAAAACTTTGAATTAGCCTTTCCATCTCTACACACATGTTCAGCCGCACAGCGACAGTTCTGAAGCGAGGCCTCGCCACGAGCGCCGCACGACCCACCCCTTCAATGCTTTTGCAACCGGCTCTTTTTGTTGGTATTGCGATTGGCGGATTTGGCATCGCGACACTTAGCTCAGCCGACAGTGGCTGCCCTATGCCCTGGGTGGGGTGTAAGCCTACGAAGGACTCCAAAACGATTGTTGCGACATCTTTGGCCCCCGACGCGATTGGCCCCTACAGCCAAGGTGAGCGAGCGAGTTTTTGACAGAACATTACGACAGCGAAGCGCCCAACCCGCTCCTAACCCCGCTCCTAACCCCCGCTCCTAACCCCGCTCCTAACCCACACTTGTTCTCGTACGCAAAGCGGTTAAAACTGGAAACGGCACGGTTTACGTTTCCGGGAATGTTGGTTTTGACCCTGCCACGATGAAAATTGTGAAGGGTGGACCTGCTGCCGAAACTGAGCAAGCGCTCAAGAACATGGGGGAAATCCTGAAAGAGGCTGGGTCCTCCTATGACGATGTTGTTAAAACCACCGTCCTGCTTGCTTCCATTAAAGATTTCGCCGAGGTCAACAAAGTCTACAGTAAGTATTTTTCTTCCGGCCTCCCGGCCCGAGCTTGCTTCGCCGTGAAAGAGCTTCCGGCCGGTGCACTTATTGAGATTGACGCGGTGGCAATTTGCCCGACCAAATGCAAATAAACGATGATAGAATTTACTCTTCAAAATTGTTCGCGTGTGTTTATTATCAAGCATGTTTATGTTGTTCTCTTTTTGATGAAATTTCTTTCAGCCAATAGCAGCTGAACGTAGTAGCTCCCGAGCTCGTTCCCACTACAACTCGACAAAGTTTTTGTGACCGCCACCTTCCCCTCCATCCCAACAATCGCCCTTCCCCTCACCGCCCCGAAATTGTCAGCCAACTTTGTTCGCATGATCTGTTTCAGCAGATTCTTCGTCACTACCTTTTTGCTCAGCAGGTCCTTGATCAAGCTGATTTCGTTGTTGATTCCTTTAATTGTTGTTTTGTCAACGCGTTCTGAGTCGTTGTCAGTAAGGCAATCTATTAGGATTTTTTTGGTTGGAGATTTGGCCTTTGGTTTGGGCTTGGTCGCCTTCTTGGGAGCCTCAAAAGTCTCTCTGAGGAGGTATCCGGAGTTTGTTGATGGTATAACATCAGCATCTGTTACCCAAGTCAACTCTGCTTCAGGTACATGGGGTTTGGCCATGGGTTCGGCCATGGGTTCGGCCATGGGTTCAGCCATGGGTTCGGCCACAATTTTGTCCTCCGCCACAGCCACAGCCACAGGCACAGCCACAATCACCTTCTTCGTCGTCGTATCGACCATGCCCAAATCGCCCCCAGTCTCCTCCTTCTCCTCCCTCGCCTTTGTTTCCTCCCTACTCTTGACGTTTTCCCCCCCCTCGATCCAACCTTCGAGCCACAAGCTGCTGACCGCCCCCTTGCCCTTACTCCCAGACACGGAATCTACCAGCGACCTGTTTCTCAGTTCGAGCAGGAACCGGCTCGGCCTCATTACCTTGGCCTGATGGAAGGGGTTAGTTGCAGTTTCAGTTTGGTTTTGAAGTTTTCGAGGTGGTCAATTACTTTGGTTGTGGAGGGGGGGAGACCCCCACCCCCCCCACCCCCCCCCCACCGCTGCGCTCGGCTGATGGACGCAGCTCCCTCGCTACGCTCGCTCGCATCTCGCATCTCACCTTCATGCCGCTCCCGCTCCCCCCCTTCATAACCCTCCTCCCTGCGTAGCTTATCGTAGCTCGCTGACGACTCCTCGTGAGTGCCACGTAGGCTAGCCTCCTCTCCTCGTCAACCTCAACATCCCCGGACTGAGGGAAAACGCCCTCTTCCCACCCAGTCAAATAAACGTCATCGAACTCGTTCCCTTTCGCCTTGTGCATTGTGAGAATGCGCACTGGAGCCATTGGGACGCTGTTGCTGCCAAACTGTTCGTCGTGGTGGCTCACCATCATCGCGCTAATGCCAGTGCCAGTGCCAGTGCTGCCTGTGCCACCCCTCTCACTCACAACTGCTCCCCGGCTGGGTTGACTTTGCAGCCCGTTCAACTTGATCTGAGTCAGAAACTTCCCCACGTGAGAATCCACCATCTCGCTCAGCGACGATAAACTCTCCTTGATCATGAGCTCTTTCGGCGTGGCAGCGGCAGCGGGAGATCCGGACTTCACCAGCCCGCAATCCACGTAGCAGCTCATGGTGATTTTCGCCCTGCGCCGAGCGAAGCGAGGAGAATTTTTAATGGATCAGGGGGGTGGCGAGCGAGTCAAAAAATTGAGAATAATGTTAGTTGAGTAGTGGCTCGTATATATTTCTCGTCGTCAATCAAGGCTCGCTCGCTTCGCTTCGCTTCGCTTCGCTTCGCTCGCTTCGCTTCGCTCGCTCACCTGTTGATTTTATCGGCATTTTGGAAGCCCTTGCCGTGGAACACGGAGTTCCACTTCTTAATAAAGTGCACCGTATTGTCTAGTTCACCGCCGCTCTCCCCTTCTCGCACCCTGACAACCGCCTTGTCAAACAGACTGAGACTTTGACTGGTCTCTCCTTTATTTTTGTCCTTGTCCTGGGGATACAAATCCTCCAAAAACCCACCCATGAGCTCGTATATTTGGGAAAAATCCACGTCGTCAACAAAGTCTCCATCCCAGCAGGCTCCCAGCACTCCCAAGCCGAACCTAACCTCGTCGCGGTACAAAAATTCACCGCTGGTGTTAGTTTCGGTGTGGGTGCTTGCCTTCGCCTTCTTGGTCCCCTTCTTGTAGTTTGTTTGCCCGTCGACGAAAAACGGGATGCGGAGGTCGCTCAGAGCATCTGCAAGCTCCGGAATCTGGTCACTGGTGCGCACGAGGATGGCAACCTCAGAAACGTCAAAGTATTGGTGGTGGGTGCGTCCGAGGGATTTGGCATTGTGGGAAATCAGTTTTTTTCGCTCACTAAACCTTTTTAAAATTTGCGAAGCTGGCGCCGAGCGAGCCAAACGAATGTAATTGAGTGGAATAACGTTAGTTTAGGTTTGAGGCTCGTATTCTCGTCTTCCAAAAGGCTCGCTCGCTTAGCTCGCTCACCTACCCACCTCCCCTCCTCATTCGCGTCCCACAATCCGCGAACGATTACGCGAGCTTGCTGACCGGAATCGGGGTGAGAGGACGCATCGGACAACCCCGCAAGGGAGTTGGAGGTGATTTCGGCAGGGGAAGTAGTGAAAGATTTGGTGGAGTCGTTTTTCTTGTTGATTAGGGAGTTGGCAGCTTTGAGAATTGCCTTGGGGAGGCGGTAGCTCGTCCCAAAGGGCAGCACAACGCCCTGGGGAAAATCTTTCAGAAACATTCCGATGTTCTCCTGCGGGCTTGCTCCTCTCCAGCCGTAAATACTTTGGTCAGTGTCTCCCGCGCAGAACAACTTTGGCACGTCATAATTGCTGTTGTTGTTGTTGCCGTTCCCGTTGATTAACAACTTCAGCAACACGTGCTGTGATTTGCTAACGTCCTGGAACTCGTCCACCACGCACTGCTTCAGCTTCCCCCTCAGGTCAACCAGCACGTCGGGCCTGCGCCGAATAAGCGTTGAAGTGGGTTTGTTAGTTTAATTAGTTTAGTTTAGTGCTGCTTTTCCTCACCTGCTCTCCAGCAAGTTCACCACCATGGGCACCAAATCGCCGAGCTCGATTGCGTTCATGCTCCGCAGCTTGCTCTCGTACAAGTCGTAGACATGCAAGGCGGCGTCCGCGGCGGTTTTTGGGACCAGTGGCACGACGTTCTGGTCCGTCGGAGGGCATTGGTCTGCCTCCTTCCAGTACGAGATACTCTTCTGAACATTGTAAATTAGCGAGCCTATTCCACTCAAGTCGCCCAAGGCGATTTTTAGGGTTTTCGCAGATTCGCCAGAGCTTCGCCGAGCGAAGCGAGATTGTGCGCATTTTTAATGAAGCATGGGGGGAGCGAGCGAGAAACCCGAATTGAGTGGAATAATGTTAGTTTAGTAGTGGATATAGCCATTATGTCTTTAGCCATTTCGTCGCGAGTATTTACGTCTTCATCAAGGCTCGCTCGCTTCGCTCACCTCGATAATTCTGTTGTAACAATTGTTTTGAGAATTGACCTGGATTCGGCTGAGGATATTACACGGAATTTTTTTTGTGAGTGCGTGCCGTACTTTCTAATGATCGAGTTGGAGAACGCATGGAAGGTGCCGGCCCACAGACGCTTGCTGAAAGCCTCGGAGGAGGTTTCTACTTCCGACGACAATTTCTCCTCATTTTCATTTTCTTTGTCAAAGTAGCCTAACCGACGCAGCATTCGGACCGAAGAATCGCGAAGGTCCTTGGCGTCTTTGTTGGTGAAGGATAGAATCACTATGTTCTCGGGCTCAATGTTAAAGTTGCTGATGCAATATGCGACACGAGCAGACAGGATACGGGATTTTCCCTGTGTGGATGGGTGGGTGGGGGTGAGTGAGTGAGCAAGTGAGCGAGTGAGTGAGCGAGTGGAGGGCGCGCCGTTAACAGTTTAAACATTCTTACAGTTCCAGGAGCTGAGTGAAGGAGGACAGCAGGCGCTGTTGTGGTAATTCCACCTGCTTGGGTTTGGTCAGGCACTTGAATATTGGGGTTGGTGAATTCATTGAAACGGGTGGATTGCTTGAGTTGGGAATGGTGCTGAGGGGTGAAGTTATGGAAGTGGAAGGGGATTATGAAGGGAAGGAAAAGGACAAGGAACGAGAAACGTGCCATCAGGAAGATTTAAAGTTGTTTATTCGCCTCAACTGGTCCATATGTTTAGAGAAAAGAAATGTATGGGTTGGAAATCCAATTGGAGTGATGTACAAACTTTTGTCTTGTGCTGTATGACTCTCGCCAAACTCGCAAAACTAAAATATTCAAGGTGTTCACGTGTTCAGGTGTATTTTCTCTTCCTCTTCACAACTGGTTCGAAAACATGCCAGGCCAAAAGATACTCGCCTCGACAATCGCTATGACCTTTCGAGATGAGATTAAGAATAAGTTGGGAGCTTTGGAGTCGGACCAAACTCCGCTGCTTGTGGGCATTTTGGCCAACAATGATCCAGCCGCAAAGGCGTACGCCGAGTGGACTCGTCGCGCCTGCGAAGCAGATCACATTCGCTATGAGCTTCGTGTTGTTGACGACACCCTGCTGGTCGAAGCTGAGCTAAAGAAGGCCAACCAGGACCCAAAAGTCACCGGGATCATCATCTACTACCCAATCTTTGGGACCACTCAGTCCTATTCTGGCTCGAGCCAGGACGACTACCTGCGCGATTCAATCGCGAAGGAAAAAGACGTTGAGGGGCTTTGTCATTTATATCGAACATCTCTTTATAGAAACGTTCGCTTCGTTGACCACCACTCGGCGAATCCCAAGTACAAGATGCTCCTCCCGTGTACGGCCCTCTCATGTGTGAAAATTTTGGAGGCCATCAATGCGTACGACACGTCCGTCGTCGTGGGCCGACGAATGCACGGAAAGATAGCTACGATTATCAACAGGAGCGAAATTGTTGGTCGGCCGTTGGCTGCGATGCTCGCAAACGATGGGGCTAAGGTTTACTCTGTAGACGTCGACAGCATCTACTTGTTCGAGAACGGCCGCATTAGCCTGGTAGAGGACATGGACGTCGAGACGTGCGTTCGAATGAGCGATGTTGTTGTTACTGGCGTGCCTGTGAAAGCCTACAAGCTCAACACCTCGTGGATAAAGCCCAACACCTTTGTGGTGAATGTTGCGTCGTTCAAGAATGTTGACGAGGAGGAGCTATTGAAAATCGACGGGGTGAAGTACGTGGCGCAAGTCGGGAAGGTGACCGTGGCTATGTTGGAGCGCAACCTATTACGATTACACAAGCAATATCATAGCATAAACAGCCACAAAAGCATGAAGGAGAGTTTGTCGGAGGTTGCACGTGATTTGCAGCATTTGAAATTTTTGGCGGGGGCTGGGGTTGTATTGGGAGTTGGGAATTTGTTATTGTCCATACGAAAGAAATTTTGATTTAAACCTTTTCTCATCTCATGTTCTGCGCAACACGCAAAATGACCCAAACGCAATGAGAGGTGCCGAGCGACAGCCAACCTAACACGCTCATTATCACAAACATTTTTGGATCCTCTTTACGCAAGATGAACCAGTTGATCGCAAATTGCAAAGTGAGAAAGTCGCAATATACAAATTTAACGCTCGGTTGGAGGTCGATGCTTCCTCCGCCATTATCTCCGCCATTTCCACCACCCCCAACTCCTCTAGCTCCAGCCCCAGACACAGTATCGAAGTGCTCATCCATGGTGATGTCACTTATGTCGCTGTCGAATCGCGAGATATCGTTGGTTGGCCGCTTCAAACCTGTGTCCCCATAAGAACTGTCAATGTCGGGAAGATTGCCCGTGTCCATATCCATGCTCGGACTATTTTGTTGTTTGGTAAATTGTGTCCATCTACTGGTACTGAGACCCAGGAGGGGGGAAAACAGCTCCTTCCATCGGTTGGAGGCAGAGACAATAGCCGATATGCCGGATATAGCTGTAACGAAGAGGAGGACGTAGTAGGTGGAGGTGGAGTCGTCTTCTTGATCCACCATTGTTTTTATTGTATACGCTGCTGGAGACGAACCGCCAAGGAGCAAGGAAGTTAGGGTAACAGAAAGAGAAATCACAAATCCTTCGGAAACCTCGTAATAAATTATCCAACCAAAAATGGTCATCATGACGAGGTTCGCACACATGAAGTAATAGGGAACGGGGAAGGCAAGAGCCTCTAAGAGGGGGAGGGCGACGGAGAGCTTTTTTTTAATGAGGGTCCCATTGGGGAGAGAAACTCGTATGTCGTTGGGGGTCGTTGGGGAGGTGGTGGAGGGGGAGGGGGAGGAGGAGTCAAGACGGAGAAAAAATCGGTTCAGCTGGTGCTGGTGCTGGGTACCGGCTGTTGTCCGGAGGCTGAGAAGGAGTCTCACGTAGACGTAAGTTAGAGAAATTGTGAAGAAGGCACAGGAGGTAATCACCAAACTTTTCCCCAGTTCTACCATGTTGGGGTTGGGGTTGGGGTTGGGTTGGGGTAGGTGGTTTGGGGTTGGGGGGGATGATTGGGGGTTGGATATATCCAAGAACAAAATTCTTAAACAGCTGTTTTTCAGGTTTTTTTTTTATCTTTCATTTGCTTTGGGTTCTTGTGGATATACCTAACAGAAAAAGGCAACTTGAATTTTATACACACGCTCTGCCCGAGGAGACTTTAATGGCTGCCGGGAGGACCATGGCAAGCCACTCCTCATCGTCAGTTCTTCTTGTTGCAATTTTTGGTGTCTGTGCAGCTCTCTGCTCCTTCCTAATAAACAAAAAGCGAAGACCAACTCATTCGGGCCCAAGGTTCCGCCTCTATTATTGGCCAGGCTTTCCCGGGCGGGGGGAGTTCATGCGGCTGCTCTTCGCCGAGACCGCGACAGCTTTCGACGACGTTTACGCCCAGCTGACTTTCGAGGAGGCCACTCGCTCGTGCTACGGCCACCCCGAGCGCTTCGCGG
>Ga0114994_10000867_pt1 | contig 21095 bp, 14 predicted proteins | sample ArcticOcean_MG_C_9_FD_87043 | JGI IMG/M metagenome (GOLD analysis project Ga0114994, IMG submission 87043) | Marine microbial communities from western Arctic Ocean - ArcticOcean_MG_CB2_152 | ecosystem: Environmental > Aquatic > Marine > Oceanic | place: Arctic Ocean: Canada Basin | collected...
CGAGGGAAGTGCGGCGCGTCGTGGACACGTTCCTGCACGACCGGTGGTGGTTCGAGGGCAAGGTCCCGCTGCAGGGGCGGCTCTACGAGGGCAAGTTCCTGCACGACGCCGCGGGCCGCCTCGTGGACGCGTTGTTCGAGCAGCAGGCTCTATATGGCAACGCGACGAACCAGAAGTTGCCACCCCTGGCGTGGCTGCGCGAGCCGTACGACTACCCCTACGAGTCGGCGCCCACGGACATCGACGCGGACCTCGCGGCGCGCGCGCAGTCGTCGGAGCCGCTCTTCGAGCGCATTAGTGACGAGGAATCCGAGAGTTACTTGTACCCGGTGGGCCAAGAACCCAAGGGCGACTGGATCTTCCACGACTACGAGCCCGAGAAGGACGTCCCGCCGCCGACGCGGCCCTTTTCGCCGACGGCGGCTCCACCGCCTCCATCAGGCTACACCGTCTCGCCTACGCCCGACGAGGAGGACGTCATCTTTATCGACTAGAAATCCTGTTGTCTGCTCGGTAGCGTACTGTTTAACAATTTAGCATTAGACAGGCGTCCTACACACCGGGCAGCTCCGGTGCTCCGGGAGCCACTTCTCCAGGCACCTTGATGGAAGACGTGCGCGCAGGGCAGCCGCTGTTGGCCGCTCCAGATATTCTCCTGACAGATAACGCACGTTTCTTGCCGGGGGGGCTTCGTTGGCGCCCGGTGAGGCTTCGGTGGCGCCCGCGTGAAGACGCCCGGGTCGCGTTTTTGGTTTCTGACGGGGCGGACGCGGCTCGTCTCGCTGAGGCGCGGGCCAGTGACTTCGTCAAATTCGTCGCCGCGCGTCCGGAACTGGTCGCCGACGATTTTTCGGATTACGTCAGCGGCCACCCCCCTCAACAGCGCGAGCGACATTTCCATCAAGAGCGTGACCGCGAGTACTGTTCTCGTTCGTTTGCGGTCGTCGCCCGACGTATGCTCGTGGCCCCGTTTATTCTGCAGCGCCGCGATAACGACGGACACGGTCGCGAGCGCCATGCCGGCGCCGAGCGCGGCTGCGACGAACCGCGGCGCCGCGTTGCCGTGGCGCAGGCCTCGCAACGAGACCATGCACGAGCCAAGCGCGACGCAGCCCGTCGACACCGCGAGCCACAACGCCGCGACGGCGAGACCATTTCGCTCGTCAGGGTGTGGTCGTGCGATGGCTATCATGGTGCTGACCAGCCCGAGCGCGCCCAGCTCAGCGTAGAGTTGTACGGAGAGCGTGACGCGCGATGCGGCGACCAGTGGCGAGTCGCCGCTGCGACAGCATAGAGCGGACATATATACTGCTTTTCTATTTGCTTCGTCGTGCGCCACGCGCGGGGCAGCCTTGCTGCTGTGATGTATGCTGCTGCTGTCTGATTTGCGTTGTCGTGTGCGCCACGCGCGGGGCAGCCTCACCGAGCAGAAATTTGACGACTCTTAGACGAACGAGTCATCGCTTCGAACAGGATGGCAGGTTCGGCGCATGTGAAGCTGCACGACGTCGACAATTCTACGCGCGGGTTTCGTATGAACGGGTTTTTCCACGTAAGCGCTCGCAAAAAAGCTGCTAAAACCGCGGCCTAGGCGCTAAGGCAGACCAAACGTCTGCACGCCTCGCCACAGGTACACAGCAACAGCGTCGAGAGAGCTCTCTGCGTGCATCTCGCATCCGTGCCGCTTGTGAGGCTCGGAGAGCTCCAGCTGCAGCAGGCTTCAAGGCGAGCAGAGCTCAAAGGAGCTGTTCAAGGCGAGCACAGAGCTCGAGGGAGCTACCGATCAATCATGGGCAGCAAGAAGAAGAAGGACCCGGCCAAGGAGCTCGCGAAGAAGCAAAGGAAGGCCGCCAAGCAGGACAAGTGCGCGAACAAGCGGGACTCCAAGGCCGGGCGCGCGGACGAGCAGCAGGACCTCGCACAGTTGATTGCCCAACAGAGAGCGAAGGACCTGGAGCGCACGGAGGTCACCACGACCAAAATCGAGGACGATCAAAAGTTCGCCCCGCGCTGCAACGCGACTTTAACAAATCTGGGGGACGACCTGTACCTCTTCGGGGGCGAATCTACAAAAGATGATCAGACGGCGGTGTTAAATGATCTCTACCGGTTCCGCGCGTCGAAAAACGAGTGGTACCGCGTCGAGTCCCTGAACACGCCGTCGCCGCGGTGCTCGCACCAGGCCGTCGCTTTAAATGATTCGTTGTACGTCTTCGGCGGCGAGTTCGCCACGTCATCGCAGTTCTACCACTACCGCGACCTGTGGAAATTAGATTCTAAGACCCTGGCCTGGGAGCTGATCAAGCCCTGCACCAAGGCGAGCCCGTCCGCGCGCTCGGGCCACCGCTGTTTAGCCTGGCGCGGCAATATCTTAGTTTTTGGCGGCTTCTACAAGGCGTCGCAGGACCAGAACGCCGTCTTCGTCAACGACACGTGGCTCTACTCGCCGCAGCACAACGAGTGGCGCCCCCTCAAGTTCACGGACTCGCCCGGCGTCGCCAAGCCGCCCCTGCGGTCGGGGTGCGTCCTGGCGCCCTATGTGGATTTCTCCGTGCTGGTCTGGGGCGGCTACTCCGAAATCAAGTGCGACAACATGGTCAAGGCCCGGGGAAAGCCCCACACGGACTCCTGGGAGCTGAAGATCGCGGACCCCTGGGATTCTGGGAGTACGGAAGTCTCCTCCTGGGCGCGCGTGAAATTAGGTGGGTCGATCGGCGGGTCGGCGCCGTCGCCGCGGTGCGGCATTACGTCCGCAGCGCGCAACGACGACACGCACGTCTTTGGTGGGGTTTACGACGTGGACGGCGAGGGCCTGACAACGGAGTCGACGTTCTACGACGACCACTACGTTCTGGATACCACCAAGAAGCGCTGGAAGCGGCGCGACGCGATTATTGATCCTGATTTGCCACCACCCCCTCCCAGAGCCTGGGACCGGAAGGCGTTGCAGGCGTCATTAGTGGCGCCGTCCCTAACGCCGCCGCCCCGCATCGGCGCCTGTTGCGCAGTAGCGGGCAAGATCTTGTACGTACTGGGCGGCACCTTGGAAGTCGGCGACAAGGAGCTGGCATTGGACGATGTCTGGTGCCGTTACTCGCGAAAGAAGAATGCTCCTTGGACGCGGCTCGTCGCGGGGACCATGAGCAAGCGGAGTGCCCACTGGCATGCGGAGGACTCTGATAAGGAAGAGGACGACGACGAAGATCTCGGGGCGACGTCGTCGGACTCGGACTCGGACGCGACGGCTGAGGAAGAGAAAAAGGAGGAGAAGCGGGACCAGTGGACGCGGTGACGACGCGGCGGCTAGTTAGTAACTTGTGGTTAGTGAAGGTTTCTTTCATGCGAAGCCTTGCACATTCCTTCCCCGTGGGCAATTCTACCCCCGCACTCCACCCCCGCACTAACAACACGAGGCCTTCACTTACACTCCCCGCTCAGGCTCCGACATTCCTCGCGACACGGACGTCGAGGCCAGCTCGCGCCGGTATTCGCGCCCACCCGAGCGCCTCGAGGCGCGCAAGGCGGCCGCCGATGCAAAGGCCGAGGCCGCGTCGACCGGCGACAGGCTGTCTCGGGGCTGGCGCGGCGCGTCCTTGCGCTGCGTGCCGTGAGGACCCGTCGACGGAGGCGACTCGAACACTTTCCTTTCTTTGACGCCCATCGCGTCGCGCTCTCCGCCCAGAAAATAGCCGGGTTATGGCTATGTCACACACGTTCGCCGTCCTGGAGGCTTTGGAAGAATTTTACGGGGCGGATGGCAATACGCAAGGCTGGCAGCGAATCCATATTCATGCGAGGAGGGGCGAGGTACACGCGCTGCGATCTTATATTGAATTTGGAGAAGACACCGACATCAGAGATGGCGAAGATGAGACGCCGCTCCACCACGCAGTGCGGGGAGGTAAACTGCAAACTGTGAGAATCCTGCTAGACCACGGGGTGGAATTTGACGCAATGATGGGGAGCGGATGGTCAGCGATGCATCTAGTAGCAGCACTGACACGTGGCAGGAGTGGCGCGCTCATCATCATCGAGGGCGCGTCAGTCATGGCGCCGTCTTGTAGTGGTCCCGCGCTCATCATCGCCGCATTGATCGCCGAGGGCGCGTCAGTCACGCGGATGACTCGTAGTGGTCACATGCCAGCTGAAGTAATCTATTGCGACCATCGTTGGATCCTCCCAATCTTGTTCGGAGCCGGCGCGCCGCTCCCACGCATTGATCACGCGGCTTGGATGCGTCAAACTGATACATCGAGACAAGGAGTCCCAGAAATGATTGCGGCGCGCCTGTACGTGGAGCGGATCGCGGCAGTGGGCGGTTGGGACCATAGCTTGCACACTAGTCCTAGCAAGACAGTGAGCGAAACGCTAGGTCGACAATTCGTCAAAACCCGTCCATGATGATTTTGGCGGAGCGGGTCCCCGTTCGTGTCGCGCGCATCCGCGCCGGAAGCCGCGCGCCGCCGGCGAGCGACCCGTCTGGCTCATACCAAGCGTCGCTTTAGACGAGTGCCCGTGTAAATGAAAAACTTGTAAACGACGCTCCCGAGAGGCGGGCCAGGTGCTCTGCGCCGACGGCGGGCGACCATGCTAGGATAAGTGGGTAACTGTGGGTTTGCCGTGGGCGGCGGCGGTGGCGCCCAGCGCGATGGTGGAGTAGGAGATAGCCATGATGGTCAATTACGACCTGACTCGCCGCCGTCGCCGACCTTTACTAGTCCTTTAGTAAGAGGATCGTTTTTAGGTCTCTTAAACGCGAGATTATGTCTGGTCTGCAGAGAGCCTAGCAATACTTGCACTAGCCTAGCAATGTTCGCGGGTTTCGCTGGACCACTCCCAGCCCCAGGGGACTCATCGCGGAGGCCGCGGGAGATGTGCGGGGAAATGTGCCTTTGCTTGCACGGGTTTTCCACGGATTTGTAAGCAGGGCTCCACTTGAGCCAAGCTCCCCATAGCACTGGATAGCGCGCCAGCAGGCAGGAGCACAATTGGAGGAGAAGTGTTACGAGCAAGACGTTTCGAGAATGCGTGCGGCAGCGCTAGTTGTGCTGCTCGTCCCCAGCAGCGGCCTGCTCCTCGCGCGGCCGGCGGGCTCACGACCAACATCGAGGCGCGACGCTATCGCGGCTGCGCAGCCGGCGGCGGAGGCATCGCTGGTCGAGACCGCCGTGCGATCGCTAGCCGACGTCACGCTTGCGCTGCTCACTAATGACGAAGCCGCGGCGGACGCCCTCTTCGCGGACAAACTCGCACGGCAGACCGCCGTGCGAACGGCCCTCGATGGCTTTGATGTCTGTCGCTCAGGCACACTGTCGCGCGACGAGGCCGAAGCGTTGTTCGCACGCTTGGCCCGGTGTATCGTCACCGAGCTCGCGGAGGGCAAAGGCAGCGCGCCAGAGCACGCGCGCACGCATGCTCGACGCCTGCTTGAGGATGACGCGCGCGGCACGATCACCCGCGTGGCGACGAAGCTTCTTTTGCTCGCCGACGCCGACGAGGACGGCCGCGTGTCGCTCACCGAGCTCGCGGGCCTCTTTGATGCCGTGCGCTCGGCTCCGGACGCCGCTACGTTTCCTCAACCACTAAGGGCACTCGCGGGCAGCCTCCAGCTCCTCCCTCTGTCGGAGAGTGCGACCGCTGCGGCCGCAGCGGACCTGTCGCAGGAGTGGCACGTCGGCGTGCCGGGCGACGACCACACGCTGCGGACCGTGCAGTGCGACGGCTTCTCCGTTGTGGGTATAGGGCGGTCCGCGGACGCGTCGGCGTATTTTGTGCCCGAGTTCGGCGTGTGCTTCGACGCCGGATTGTCGGTGGCGTCGCTCGCCCCGCGCTCGGTCTTTCTCACGCACGGGCACCGCGACCACACGGCGGCCCTGCCGGTGCTCTCCAGGAACGCTCGCGTGTACGTACCCAGGGCGATAGACCCCCTCGTGCGGCGGTTTCTCATCGCCGAGGCGCAGCTGAACTTCGGACAGCGGCAAGAGGACGCCGAGACCGAGGCGTTTTTGGGCCTCAACCTTGCGCCGGTGGATGACGGGGACGCGTTCCTGCTGCCGACGGACCGCTATCAAGGCTCGCCGACCCCCCTAGGCCTCGAGGTCTTCACGGCACCGCACAAGGCGGGCGTGCCCGCGGCGTCCTACGGCTTGTTCCGACGGAAAAGCCGGCTCAAAGCGGAATTCCAGGGCCTCGACAAGCGGCGGCTCGGCGCGCTCGTGCGCGAGGACACGGTGATCACCGAGCCCTACGACCAGGGCGTCCTCTTCTTCTCGGGCGATACGACGATCGATCTCCTCCGGAGCCGCCACCGGGAGATTTTGCCCAAGTACGAGACCGTAATCCACGAGGTCACGTTTTTGGGCGAGCCGTCCGAGGACCTGGACGCGGCCACGCGGCGGAAGGGGCACACGCACTACGCGCAGCTGCACCCCTGGATCGCGGCCTTCCCGCAGACGACGTTCATCCTCGTGCACTGGAGCCTCCGGTACTCCAAGGACGAGGTCCTCGCGTTCTTCGACGGGTCCTACGGCGGCGTGCCGAAGAACGTCGTGCTGTGGGTATAACTTTTGTGATTGTCTATTTCTAATTCTACTCGTACTACTAGCTATAGAGCGAAGCGGAACGGGCGCGGAGCGCGGCTCGCGATACCTGCAGGTGGTCCTCATTCACACGCGTTTGCGGGTGCGCACCACCTAAAACACGCCGCGCGATCTGTTCCGTGTCCTCGAGCATCTCCACCGCCTACGGCAGTCACATAAAATGGGTTTCATAAATAACCTTCTTGCGCTCGCGACCCACGCGGCGGCGGGTGCCTACACGTGCAACGCCCCCGAAATCTCAAACCGCACCACCGTCGCCGTGATGGTTACTGGCCTCTATCGGACGGCGGGTAGCACGCTCCAATACATCCGCCGCCAGTACCCACCCAATGACTTTGCCATGTTTGTAGTTACGGATGGGATTGCTGATCCAGGGGGGCGCCGAGCAAAGCACGTCTGCGAGGCCCTGGCGCCGACGATGATGCAGGATCTTCCGACCCACGACAGCTCGCAACACGCAGGCATAACTTTATGTGCGCGTCTGATCACTGCACACGAGGCGAAGTGGCGACGGCAATTTGATTGGATTGCTAGGCAGCGCATTGACACGCTAGGTTGTACGCGCCAGCGTGGCCCGCCATCGCGGCGCCAATTCGGCATAAGACCATCCTCGTCTCATACGTGAGATGCGCCTGGGCGGCCGACAACTGGGCGTTCATGTCGCGCGACGTGCTCGACGTGTACGCGAAGGGCATCGTGGACCAGGAAGCCGGTCTGGGCCACGAGTTCCTCAAACGCGGCGTCTCCGTCTGGACGCCCGCCTTCGCGCCCTGTTTTCGCATCGTGCGCGAGCGCACGCACTACAGGCAGCTTCGGAACGCGGAATATTTCCAGGCGTACGCGAGCCAGATTCCGGCGGCGCTGCGCGAGACGAGCACCCGGCCCGTGGCGTTCCACGAGGAAGTGTGTCTAGGGGAAAACTCGAATCGTGTAACATAACCCCCAGGTTACCTCCTACAGTGCAAGGTCGTTAACTAGAAGAGACAGAACTTGCCCGACGGCTCCGCCCGCGCGGGCGCCACGCCTTCAACGAGCTCGAAGGACGCGGGCGTCGTGGCCTCGAGGCGCTCGAGCAGCGCCGGCCCGAAGGCCGCCGCGGGCGTCACGACGCCGCTCGTCTTGGCGCCGCCCTTGGCAAGTAAAACCGCGCAGGCGACCAGCATCTTGGCCGTGCCCAGGTAGCCCGGGTCCTCGTTCATGCAATAGGTCGAGGCGAGCACGGTGCCGTCCTCGCACGTGCCCCGGCCGTGCACTTTTAACCAGCCCGCCTCCATGTCCGCTCTACTTGGCCCCTCGCCTGGTCTCGGCACGAGGCCGCCAAAGAGCGTCGGCGACAGGATCGCGGCCCCCACCTTGTACGTGAAGAGCCGCTGCGAGAGGCGGTCGGCGAAGCGCTCCTCGCGGAGCTGGCGCTCCGAATACGTGAACGCCGGCGCGTAGCCCAGCAGCGCGTTCGACCGCCGGACGCAGTTGGCCATGACCGGGGCCATAATCCAAGGTCCGGCTATCCTACCGCCGAACTCCATGCAGGGCGCGTCGCTTTTCGGAGACGCGTTTGTGGTAGCGAAGGCGCTCTTCTCGCTCTTGGCGTTAGTCAGCAGCGGGTCGAACTCAGGCTTCGCCGCGCCACGCGCCTTGCCGAGCTGGAACTGCGCCGTCGCGACCGTGCCGCCGGACGCCGCGAACGACGGCGGCAGCTCCGTGAACGTGTCCACGCGCACCAGGCGCAGGTTCCGCTTGATAGCCGCGTCGCGCAGCTTCAAGACGCTCAGGTCCCAGGGCACGCAGTCGTTGCCGCAGTGCGGCACGAGGCACGCGCCCGTCTTCCGCGCGGTCGTGTCGTGCTCCTTGATCACGTGCCGCACGAAGTCGCTCTCGCCCGTGATGTCGCAGTAGTGCACGCCCTCCTCGGCGCAGAGCTTGGCCAAAACTTTGCCGTACTTCTCGAAGGGGCCCGCGCACGTCGCGCAGACCTTGGTCTTCTTTACGACATTCCTTAGTTTGGTCTCGGCTGCGTCGTCCTCGCAGACGAGGTCCGCGACCTCGATGGTCGGTGACGCGTTGATGTCCTCCAGCACCTTCTGCGCCTTGGCTTTGTTGCGCGCGCACACGGCCCAGCGCAGGCCGTGCTCGCTCGTGGCCAGGTGCTCGGCGGCCAAGCGGCCGGTGAAGCCCGTGACGCCGAAGAGGATCAGGTCGTAGTCCTTCCTCGCTGCGAACATGGCTCGATACTGACCGCTGCGGCGACGCGTGTAGGATGCGTGACGCGTGTAGGATGCGTGTATTGAGAGCTCGGGCTTAGGAGTGCTTTTGACGCTTCTAGAACCGCTCAAACTACACAGCCTGGTACTGCACGGTGATATACGAGTTGTGCGGCGCGTAGGTAACTGGAAATCTCCAAAGTCTGTCTTGGGGGCGCAAATACGAGCTTGTAAACCCGCACGTTCAGGGGAAGCTTGACGTAGCAAACCACACAACGCACAAGAGCATCTACCCATAGGAAGACCCGTCCGCTAGCCCGCTCGAACGATTGCTATTCGGGAGAATTCGGGTCCAGCTTTGAAACCTGGGCTATCCGTCGCATGAAGAGCAGCCCCCAACGGGTGACCGACCATGGCCACCTTCGGCAACGTCGAGGAGCAGCTCGCGCCGGACCCCGTCGAGAAGGTCGCCCTGCCCACGTCCCGGCGCAAGCTCAAGCCGGGGCTCACGATCAGCAACCTGGCCGCCGAGGTCTTCTCCGTGCGGTTCAGCCCGGACGGCCGGTACTTGGCCGCGGGCTGCGGCGACGGCGCCATCCGCATCTTCAACGCCAAGACGGGCACGGCGTCGGCGCAGCTCACGTCTTCGACGGCCGCCGGCCTGCCGACGACCGTCATTAGATTCCGGCCCCACGATAACGACCGCACCAAGAACGTGTTGTTGGCGGCGAACGCCAACGGCGGCATCGAGCACTGGCACGTGTCAAGTGGCAAGTTGTTGCACGCCTTCCCCGTCCAGGACGACTCGAACCAGGTCTATGCCCTGGATTACGACCGGAAGGGCGACCGCTTCGCCACGGGCGGCAAGGACTGCACGGTACGCATCTACGACGAGGACACGAAGAAGTGCTTGGCGACGCTCAAAGGCGGCCAGGGCTACGGGTCGCACGTCGCCGCGGGCCACTCCAATCGAATTTTCGCCCTGAAGTGGCACCCCACGGACCCCAATTGCGTCGTGAGCGGCGGCTGGGACAACACCATACAAATATGGGACGCGCGCAAGGACGGCGGGGCCGTCCGCAGTTTCTACGGGCCCCACCTGTGCGGGGACGCGCTCGACATTTCTATGGACGGCTCCAGGATCCTGACGGGCTCGTGGCGGCCCGAGGACCAGGTCCAGGTCTGGGACTTTAGTACAGGCAAGCTGGTGGAAACGGTGCCCTGGGCCTCGTCCATCATCCAAAACAGGGAGCCCTGCATGGTCTACGCGGCCCAGTTTAGTAAGTCCATGCCCCTCGTGGCCGCGGGCGGCTCGGGGGCCAACGAGGCGCGCGTCTTCGACAGCGACAACGGCCACGCCCTCGTGGGCGTCGTCGCGGGGCTGGACCGCGGCGTCTTCACGCTCGACTTCGCGCCGGACGGCAAGCGGCTGGCCGTGGCCGGGGGCGACAACGCCATCCGCGTGTTGGATGTGGTCGACGCCGCCGCCTGGGAGAAGGAGCGGCCGGGCACGGCCGCGCCGGTAAGTGAGGCGGCGCCGCCCGCGGTCGCGCCGCCGGTCGCGCCGCCGGCGGTGCCGGCCCAGTGATTTCGAGACGGGCGGCTCCCGCGCCCCCTCGCGTAAAAACTTCATGACTCCTGAAAGATCGAGCCGTGCGGAAAAGAAAACCCGTGCGCAAGTCGGTGCGTTTTGAACGTTTTTTGCTGCCCCGCGGCGTCAACACGTCGTAGATTCGCGTGCCTCTAATCCAAGGCTAGATAAAAAGTGCTTTTACTCGTGAGCGACGCGCAGCGCTCATCGCGCTTGTCGGCTCGGTATTCAAGCTATGAACGCCCAGCAGACGCCACAGCAGCCTGGTCAGAGCAGCCCGTGCGAGGGCGAGGGCGGTCGCGGCAAACGACGGAGTCCGGACGCCGCTGCCGCCCAGAGCGCGCGGAAGAAAGCTCGGACGCCCGACACCGCGCCCCGACGCGGACGCATTGTGCGATTGCTCGTCGGTGGCCGAGAACACGCGACGACGCGGGATACACTGTCGATGGTGGCGGGCTCGTTCCTGGATAGACTGGTGTCGGGTGAGCTTCCGTCGACGCTCGACGAGAGCGGCCGCTACTTCATCGATCGCAACGGCGAGCTCTTCGAATTCGTGCTGGACTGGCTCCGGACCGCCGGCGACGAACGAATCGTAAAACGCTCCTCGGCGGACGTGCTCGAGCGGCTCCGCATCGAGGCCGACTTCTACGGCCTCGACGACCTGGCCGCGGCCTGCGGCGCGAACCTCGAGCGCCTCGTCCATCAAAAAGACAAGGAGAACACGAGAGTCCGCGAGCTGCCGCGGCGGCAAGACGCCGCCGCGGCGCCGGCGCCGCCGACGAAGGAGCTCTCGCCGCCGCCGCGCCCGACGGAGCCCCTTGACGCCGAATTCTTCGCCGGCGGCGACTTCTAGAATCTAGTGAGTATATTAATCATATTAACTTTGCGCCGCGCGCGACTAGAGTGCGCGAAGACTTCTTTTGGAATTCCCAGTGAGTACATTAATCCTATAACTTCGCGCCGATGGTCTCGCGCGACGGCGGGTCCGTGCAGCCGAGCACGTCGCCGTCGGCGTTGCGCTGCAGGCAGTAGGCGATGGCCTCGACGGCGTTGGAGATCGCGACGTCCTCGCCCTCGTCCCGCCAGTACCGCGAGGTGCCGAAGCGGCCCTGGAGCCGCGACCAGAAGGGCGTCGGCAGCACTTCCGCGAGGCCGTCGCCGACGTTGAAGTTGAGGATGTTCGCCGTGCCCTTCAGGCCCTTGTCGGCGATCAAGACGATCGTCTTGTCGTCGACCTTCCAGTAGTCCTTGATCGCGAGGCCCGGCGTCTCGGGGTAGCTCTGGCAGAGGATCCTCAACTTGAAGCCACTTGTCTTCTCGATGGTCTCCGTGAGTTTAATGAGGCGCTTCTGCTCGCCGGGCGTCAGGAAGTTCACCTTGACGTCGATGACGTTGCGCACCGGGCCGCTCGGCAATAACTCCGGCTTGTTGACGCCCTCGGGCCGTGCAAGGGCCGGTTGTGCTTGGCCTATTACTGTGAGCGACGCGAGCATCGCCGCGAGCTTCTCGCCGACGTTCCGCCGCGCGACGGGCGCCGCCTTGTGGCTCAGCGCCGCGACGCCGAGGCCGTCGTCGACGAAGAGCACGGCTAATAATGCGCCGAAGAGGAAGAGCGAGTGCAGCAGGCGGCTCTCGCCGCCATCTGTGCGCTGCGGCTTGCGCGCGCCGTGGCGTGCGGTGGCCATGGGGCGATGTTGCTGGCTCTCAGAGCAGAGGCACAAATCGGTTAACAGCGCACGTTGCTTCGCACACACGTCGCAGCAGTAATGCGTGCAACAATGAGAACTTTCTCAACAAGACTGCTTGCAGGCAGATGTGAGATGTGAGCAGCTTAATTATATGCACTGACAGCCAAAAGTTCAATCCCATTTTTGAGGGAGGAAGGCGTCGATGGGCGTCGAGCATGTCCAAGTGGCCTATGCATGGTCTCGGAGAAGCTTCGGGGAAACGTGTACTCGGGGCGGCTTTTCCAAGCCTCTCGTGCGGGTTTCTGGTAATGGTTTTTGCACAATTATTGACGCAAGCAACGCCGTAACGCTGCCAAACCGCATGCGTACGACGCCTGTACGAGCCACCACTCTGATACGAGGCTGCCCCGGCGGTCACACGGCGTCGACGCCCTGTGGGAGCCGCCACAGGGGAAGAGGCTGCACGCACGACCGCTGTGCGCGCCGCCGCGCGGGCTGCCATAGGAAAAGGCTGCCCCGGCCGCAGCAATGCACGCAGCCGCGAGGGATCTCGTCGCGGCAGCCAAAAGGCAGCCGCAGCTCACGGCTGCCGTAGCAGCGGCCAAAAAGCAGCCGAAGCTCGTAGCCGGCGCGCTCGCCGCCGGGCTGGTGTGGCTCCTAAGCCAAAGCCAACGCCCGCCGTCAGTGCCCGCCATCGGCGTGTGCTGGGTTCGCACGGGTCTAAACGCAAGCAACGCGGCACGTGACCTCTCTGCCATAGCCGTTGCGGCTGCAACGCTGCGGCGTTACGACCCCTCGGTGCCGCGGTGCCTTTTCGCGGACATTGACGAAGAGACGACACGTGTCACGCTAGACGCGCTCGCGAAGCGGCTGGGTGAGAAGCCGGATCTCGTACCCTCGGTACTGGCCGCGCCGCGGCTCCAGAATAAGCGCCTCGCGGCCGCATTCGCGGCTGTCCATGAAGGGGCGGGGCGCCGGTTCGCTGCCGCAACGTCGAGGCTCCTGGCGCTCGCCACGCCGCCGTTCGACGCGACGCTGTTCCTTGATGACGACGCGTTACCGTGCGCGCTTGTGTAGAAATCAACGTGAGTGGGTGTGTCTTTGGCTACCGTATGACGATTCTGATTTCCACACAGGTGCGCGCGGCACGCGAGTGAAACGCTAAAGCAAATGAGCAAGGCCGCGGCGGCGGCGGGTGTCGACGTCGCTCTGGCGTCGGGCGCCTACGCGCGGGCCGCGTTCGGCAAAGGAGGAGCCGGTGCGGCCGCATCCTCCGCCGCCGCTGCTGCCGCCGCGCGATGCGCGGTGGCGTGTGGGGCGGACGAAACGGGCGACGACGGCGACGATGGTGGCGGCTTGGACCGCGATGCCCCCGGCGCGTGCGAAGCCTGCGAACTGGCGGCGCGCGCCGCGGCGCGGGATCGGTGCGCCGGTCTCTCGACGGACCCGCGCACGGGCGCGGTGTTCGCGCGGCGCACGGAGGGTACCGCAGCGTTTGCAAAGGACTGGCTCGCGGCGCTCCTGGACGACAGCGCGCAGAAACTGCGGCGACCGCAGGACGTCGGCCGCTCTACGCCGGCGCTTGTGGCGCTCCTCGCATGGACTTGTGGTGCCAACGCAACTAGAACGAAAAAGCCGCCCGCGTGGCATCTCGGGCGTCTGCCAGCGGCCTGGGACGTGTCGGCATCTCAGGAGTCCGCCACTGCGGTAAGGGGCGGCTTTGTCGTCCTACACGCAGCCCACATCACGTCGGTCGAACCACCGGAGAGGGCTCTCCGCGTCGCGCGGTCAGCATGCCGCATCGCGCTCAACAGTACTACTGCTTGGCGGCTCGTTGCAGCGCCAAACGGCGCCGCGGCACGCGATCTGGCGAAGCTACGGTGCACCGAGGACGCCGACGGTCTGGTCGTCACCGGCGTGCCGGGGGGCGGCGCCGACGGCGGCCGCCACGCGGTCGACGTTGCGAGGGCCGCAGCCGCGCGCGCGTTCGAGCTCCTCTGGGCGCGGACCCGCGACTCGACTTGCCCGCCCCCTGCAGACACGTCGTTTCCCGGGCTCGTGAAGCATCCTCCCCCGGCGCCGAGCTAGCTGTGAAGGTCCCCTGTGTTACGTAACATTGTCTACATCATGTATCGATGATTCAAATTTAACGTTGTATAAACGAGGGATAACCGTTCAGGGACTGGTTTTTCAGGGAGCCTGATAATCATCAGCTCGGCATCGTGCAAAAGACGCGACAGCGTACTCGTTACATAGAGAGCAGAGACAAAATGGACGATGTATTCGGCAACATCGCTGGCTTCCTGGGCCCAAGCGCGTCGCCGCCACCGCCAGCAGCATCGCGGCCGCCGCCAGCAGCGGTCGCGCCGCCGCCCGCAGAGCCGCCATCGATGCCGCCGCCGCGCGTCCGAGCGGTCATTTTCTCCAAAGACCGCGCGTTCCAGCTGCGGTGCCTCCTGCGGTCGCTGGCGCGCGCGCGGCCCGCCGAGGTCGTCGTGCTCTGGCGCGCGGACGGCGCGGCCTCGGCGACAGCGTACGCCGCCGTGCGCAAGGAGTTCCCCGCGCACAGCTTCCTGCGCGACGGCGACTCGGGCCCGGCGGCGAACCTCACGGCCGCCCTTTATGATGCCGAGTTCGTGTGGTTCCTCGTGGACGACGCGCTCGTCGTGGAGACCTTGGACATCAATGCGGCGGCACGGGCGCTGCGCCGCGACGAGGGCCTGCTCGCGGCGCATGCGCGGTTGCATCCCGGCGTGACCTGGTGCCACCCCCAGGACGCGCCCTGTGCCCCGCCAGCCACGTTCGACGTCGTCGACGGAGACGTCGGCGCGGCGCCGCGTGTACTCAGTTTCGACCGAAGCGGTTTATCGAGCGACTGGGCGTACTGCTGGGATCTCGCCGGCGGGCTCTACCGCGGCGCCGACGCGCGGGCCGTCGTCGGCGACGTCGTCGGCGCCAAAGACGACGCTGCGGCGCATCCGAACCGCCTCGAGGCGCAAGGCAACGCTACGATCAAGGCGCTCGCGGCGCGACGCCCGAGGAGCGCCTGCCCCGCGGTCAAGACGCTGGTCGTGGTCACGGTGAACCGCGTCCAGGACGTGTACGCCGCGCCCGTCTACGCGACGCCTGCGCCCTCCCTCGCTGCGCTCAACGCGCTCGTCGCGGACGCGGCGGCGGACCTCGACGCCGCCGCGTACGCGAGGACGAGCCACGACTCGGCGCACGTGGGCAATTGGTTCCTCGCATCGCAAAAGCTACCACCCGCGCCGCCTAGAGTCTCTGTGCTCATTGCCGCAAAGAACGAAGAAACGACCATCGAGGCCGCCGTGCGCTCGGCGCTGGACGAGGGGGACGTTGTCGAGGAGGTCGTGGTTGTCGACGACCGCTCGACGGACGGCACGAGCACTGTCGTGGCAGCAATTACGGACGCGCGCGTTCACATGTACAAAAGCCCGGGCCAAGGTCTCGCCGCCGCCTTGAACTTCGGGCTAGAGAAGTGCACGTGCGACGTCGTGGCGCGGCTTGATGCCGACGACGTCTTCGCGGCGGGCCAGCTCGACAAGCACGCGGCGCGATTCGCGGAGCTGCGTCGCTCGGGTCGCGGCGTCGCCGTCCTGGGCGGCGCGGCCGTGAGTTGGTGGCCCGACGATGCGCGCGCGCCGCTCCTACGTTCGCGCTCGGGCGACCCGGCATGGGCGCTGCTCTTCTCGTGCTGCGTGGCGCACCCGACGGTGCTGCTCGACCGGCGCGCCGTGCTAAAGATGCAAGGTTATGAAACCGCGGCGGAGCCCGCCGAGGACTATGACCTCTGGCTCCGCGCCTGTGACGCCGGCGCGGGCGTGGCGAACGCATCCGATATTCCCCGGACCTGGCTACGAAAGCGCCGGTCGAGCGTCTCCTCGGCGCGCCGCGCCGCACAGGAGACCATCGCCGACGCCGCGGTCGCAAAGTCCGTGGCGCGGCGACTGGGCACCGAGCCGGCGATCGCCGTGGTCGCCGCGCTTCGGCGGCCCGCGGACTGCGAGAGTGCAGCCACGCTCGACGCCGCCGCCGCGCTCCTGGCATCGTTGCGGGAGAGAGCGGTGTACCCGGGGACAGACGAATCGCGGTACGCGAAGCGCATCGAAGCCGACGCGGCCCGGCGCCTCGCCGAGCTCCAGGCCTGTGCGCTCCGCCTCGGGCGCGTCCTCGGCACCGCCGACGGGAAGCTCGACGCGCTTCGCGGCCTTTGTAAGGCGGCGTCGGCCTGTCACGTGTCCTCCGTCGACGCCACGGAGAGGTAGTTGTTTGTTTAACACATAAGTTTAAGAAGTAAAGGAGTCACCTCACCGGGCGAGCTTCTTCTTTTCTTTGTAGACGCGCTGACACACGTCGGCGACGGCTTCGGCGACGGCGCCGCGGTCCTCGGACGAGAACTTCGAGAGGTTGAACTTGTCGGGGTGCCAGCGCAGGAGCGCGGCGCGCACGGCTTTCTTCCGCGCGGACGCCGTTCGCGCGGCGCACACGGCGCCGGGCGGCGGCAGGGGCACGTCCGCCATGTGGAGCGATCCCTCCGCGGCCGCCGCGAGCCGGCGCTCGAAGGCCGCGAAGGCGCGCTCGTGCGCGGCGGCGCTTTGCGCGGGCCGCCGGCTCGGGGCGGCCCGCGGCGGCGGCGGCGGGCGCCTCGCTGCGGGGGGCGGCGGCGGGCGATGCTCCGCCGCCGGCCGCGGCCGCTGTGGTTGACTGTAGCGCCGTGGCGGCGGCGGCGGCGGGGCGTCGCTCTCCCCCCGGGCGAGCCGCTTCGCGACGTCGTCCCGGGCCGCCGCGCCCGCGGCCCGGTCGGTCGCCTCCTCCGCGCAGTGCCGCAGGTCCTCGTCCAACGTGCACGGCTTCGGCGCGCACCGGAGCCCCGCGAGCGCGTCGCCGAGGGCGGCCAGGCGCGCCGGCGAGACGCCGTCCGTGAGAATGACCTCGAGCAAAGCGTGGCGCCGCGTAAGCCGGATGAAGGCCGCCGCGTCGGCCTGGCCAGGCGCCGCAGTCCGCGCGAGGCCGAGGTGCGTAGCCGCGGCCATGAGCGCGCGATTGCGGACGCGTCGCGGTTGCTTCGCGTCCGCCGCCTGGATGAGCGAGGCGCGGGCTTTCAGTACAAGAAGCGCCGCGCGCGGGGGCGCGCCCCCGCCCGGCGGCGCGCCGCGGGCGTTCATGCCGAAGCACTCGTCGAGTTTCGGCGTGGCCGCGAGGCCGTCGCCGGCCGCGAGGACCGCGCACGCGTCCGCGAGCGGCCCCGCCGCCGCCGACGGCACCGCATCGACGAGCGCCTTCCGGGCGCTGCTGACGGCGGCGACGTCAATGATTGAACGCCCCGCACCGCCCTTTGGCCGCGCGGCCGCGGCGAGCGCCCGCCGCCGCACCTCGAAGAGCCGCACCCTTTCCACCAGTTCCCGCGCTTCCTTGATCTCGGCCTGGCCCCGTTCCGACACCTGGCCGTCGGTGGCCGCCACCTCGGCGACGGCTTGTTCAACACCGAACGCGTCCTCGATCGCGCCCGCCGCATTGCCAACAGCTAATTTAGCCTGCCCGCGCCGCAGGACCGCGCGCGCGTAGGGCGTCGGCGCGGCCTCGACCGCTGCCGTGCAGTCGCGCTGCGCCCGGCTGTAGCACACGCGCGCCTTGGCGGCCCCGTGCTGGCGCGCCAACGCCATGTCGCATGCCGCGCGGTTCGACAGGAGGGCGGCGCGGAACGACCGGCGCACCGCGTCGGCGGCGTCATCTATCGCGCCGAGGCGGTCCAGCGCCCGCGTGTACGACTCGCGCGCCGCCACGACGTTGTTGGCCCGGAACTGGCCGTCACCGTCGGCCTTGGCCCTGGCCGCGGCGCCCGGGATGCCCAGGTCGCGCGGGGTCGGCACTTTTTCCACCGGCGACCGCGGCGGCACGGCCCGCGGCGGCGGCGGCCGCGGGGCCGGCCGTGTCGGAGCGGGCGGCACGCCCGCCTCGGTGGCTGCTGCTGCTGTTTTCTTCGCCGCAGCACGGCGTCGTTTCTTCTCGAGGCGCTGTTGTTCTCGTTGTTTCGCGTCGGCCGGCGCGGCCGCGGCTGCGACCGCGGGCGGCGGCGGCGGTGCCCGCGGCGGCGGTGCTCGCGCTACAGCGATAGGCGATGGCGGCGGCGGCGCCACGAAGCGGCCCCGGTCGTCCGTCTGGCCCGTGGCGGACTTCCAGAGCTTCGAACTGGCTTTTTTAATCTTGCGCAGCATCGACGGCTTCTTCGGCGCGCCGGCATCGTTCTCCGGCTGCATGGGGCGGCGCATTGATGGTCGTCTGTGACCCGACGCGGCACGGGGCAGCCCGGCAGCCGACGAGGAATCGAACGCTACAAACACGGCGGATCGGCCCGCGAGACTACGTCGAGGCGTCGTCCGTGCACAGCGCCGCGCGCAGCGCCGTGATGCGTGCGGGTGTGTGCGGGTGTCTTAGAGGCTAGCGCGCCGTGATGCGACCACAAACGAAACGGGGTTTTCAATGCGGGGCTGATATTTTCCCGAACCTTGGGCAGGGCTACGGGAGCTATAACGGGACGGCGGAGTTCTACCAAACCGATTTCCCACGCCTGCAGACGCGGTTGGCCGAAACCCGTGTGAGATTGTGAGAGCTGCGCTGCACGGCGCTGCACACGGCATGCTGCACACCGCGCACCGGGCTGCCTCTAAGCGCATCAAATAATCACTGGAGTCTCCAGCGAGAGCCGGCCATCAATATGGGGGCTATGGACGACAGCTCTAACTCCTGGTGCTCCAAGCCTGTTGACACAGCAGCAATACCGTCGCATACGGCAGAGGACTGGCTCGACGCCCTGGCAGAATTAGAGAGCAACGAAGACGACGCGCCCGTGCGCGACACTTACTCGGTCAGCTCCCAACGCTCCCGGGGCGGCGCCTCGCGCCCGGCGGAAACGGCTCGACGCATCAAGACAGACCTTCATACCAACTCGATCACCTCCCAACGCTCCGGCGGCAGCTTCTCCACGACTACCACGACCACCACCGCCAGGCGAGCACGCCCGCGTCGTAGGGCCATGAAGGGCGAGCAGCCGCCGCCCCGGCCTAGCTGCGGCGAGCGCCTCGACGGCCTGCGTGTGCGATGGATTAACGATAAATTCTACGGCGGGCGGACCGTGCTCGGGGTGTCCCGCACGTCACGCGATGGCAGCTTGTTCGTGCTCATCGACGACGAGGGGTACTTCCAGCTCCACGGCCGCACACCGTTCGGGTGGCTAGAGGAAATCAAGGACGAGCACCCGGATCCGTTCGCCGAGGAGCTCGCCGCGAGGGCGGACTATTTCCACTGCAAGCGTCGCAGCCGGACGCTGGAAGGCTCAAACTTACCGCACTCGCACCTCTTGGCCACCGGCGCGTACCACACGGTCGTCGTGTCGGGCGACGACGACGCGTGCTATTGTCTGGACCACGGACGGGTAGTTGACCAGCCGCCGAAGCTCACCCGCCTCGTGCTGCCCGCGGCGACGCGGATCCGCGCGGTCGCGGCAGGCCGAGAATCATATCTGCTCCTCGCCGAGAGCGGCCAGGTGTACGAAGGCACGTTTGAGGACGCTGCACCGCGGCCGCTCGAGGCCCTGGCGCAAGCGCGGTGCCGAGCCGTCGCGTGCGGCGAGGAGCACTACCTCGCCGCGACGTTCGACGGCGTCGCGTACAGCTGGGGCCGCGGTGCCGACGGGAGGCTTGGGCACAATTCCGAGCGCGACGTGCCGAGGCCGCGCGTCATCGACGGCGTCGAGCGCGCCGTCGCGGTCGCCGGTGGCGCGGACCATTCCTGCGTCCTCTGCGCCGATGCGGGCGGCGAGGAGGGGGCCGTCGTGTATTTCTTCGGCGGCAACGCGCGGGGCCAGCTCGGGACCGGTGACATCGAAGAATGTCTGACCCCGACCCGCGTCGACGTCGGCGCCGTCTGCGTAGCCGTGGCCTTAGGTCGTGAATTCACGCTCCTGATCAACGCGCGCGGTGCCCTGTTGTCGTGCGGCTGCGGTGCGCGGAACGGGCAGAACGTTGGTGAAGACGCGCTCATCCCGCGGCGGATCGAGGCTTTAGCGGGCGTTACTGTCGTCGCCGTCACATGTGGAGCGTTCCATTCGATGGCGGCGAGCAAGAGAGGCGCCGTGTACCGGTGGGGCGGCGACCCGGAAGCCCTGGAGACGTATCGGTGGGCTGGTGACCCCGATGCGCGAGCGAAACCGTTTAGCGCGGTCCCGCGCCAGGATATCGCGTTCAGAGTCGCATGTGACGACTGCCACGTGTGCCGGCGCGCGGACCACCTCGCACGCACGCCAGTCCTCCTCGACGATGCGTGCCGGCTCCAGTCGCGGGACGAGGACCCGTTCTGGCCCTGGCCCGACGACGAAATTATAGCACGGGTCACGAACGCCGACCCCGAGCTGGATGCAGATGCGGAGATCTACGACTACCCGCCCCAGCCCTGCAATCTGGCGATGACGGCGGTCCACGGGCCCTATGTGGTTGAGGTCCATGTCGTGGCGCGGGGCGGCCGGCGCGACCAAGTATTTTTCCGAGAGCAGGTCCGCCACCTTCAATGGAGCGTCGACAAGTTGGACAGCAAGACGTTGATCCTGACGCGGAACGGCGTCGACGACTCCTTCACGTTCAAGGAACGCAAGCGCGTCGTCGAGTGGTGCCGGGCGCTCGAGGCGTGGGCCGCGTGGTCGCCGCTCTAGTAAATTGTTTTAAATCACACACAAAGCTTACCCTAGAAGTCCTCCACGACGAGGTCGTCCGACTCGGGCAGCCGGGCGGGGAACTCAGGCATCCGATTGTCTTCCGGCGGATTTTCCGACGCGACCACGAGCGTCGTCGTGTTTTTGCGCCTCCCGAAGCACCACGACCGTTTCCGCGGAGAGGCGGCCGCTTTTGGCCTTTCGTTTTCCGCGACCACGAGCGTCTGGTCTCTAGGCCGGTCGTCGTCCGCCGAAGTGACCGCCGCGACGACAAGCGTCGTCGTCGTCTTTCGC
>Ga0114994_10000868_pt1 | contig 21090 bp, 18 predicted proteins | sample ArcticOcean_MG_C_9_FD_87043 | JGI IMG/M metagenome (GOLD analysis project Ga0114994, IMG submission 87043) | Marine microbial communities from western Arctic Ocean - ArcticOcean_MG_CB2_152 | ecosystem: Environmental > Aquatic > Marine > Oceanic | place: Arctic Ocean: Canada Basin | collected...
AGCTAAAAAATTATAAAAACACATCTGGGGGTCATTTCTCATTTTCATCGCCTCCGGCTCAAAAAATTCAAACTGACGCCCCAAATGTGTTTTTTATTTTTCCTCGCCAGACTCATTTCGTTCTTCGAACTCAATTTCGTCTGGCTCGGGTTTTTTGAAAATGTTTTAATATATTTTTAATACTTCTTAAATTTGGAGCGAAGTTGCCACGGCAACGCAGGTATTGGCGAAAGCCAATGCCGAGTAGGGGATGGTGGCAACGTGTGAGCGAAGCGAACGAGTGAGTGCCCCTGGTGGGAAGAGCCATGCAAAGCCCAACAGGCGTATGCTTGGCGATGGGGGCACTTATGAGACATGCTTAATATTTTTTTTGAACCATCAATTAATATTTTTTGAATATTTTTTAAATCAACTGGGACCGCAACGCGACCACTGGTGCGCTCACGAACCAGGTCGCCATAAAGGACTCCACGGACCTCGACGGGGCCGTCGGCGTGGCCGTGGCGCCCAACGGCAAGAACGTGTACGCGGTGGGCTACACCTCCAACTCGATCGTCACCTACGATCGCGACGCGACGGGCGCGCTCACAAAACAAGGCGCCATAAAGGACTCCACGGACCTCAACGGGGCCATCGGCGTGGCCGTGGCGCCCGACGGCAAGAACGTGTATGCGGTGGCCTCCAACTCCGACACGATCGTCACCTACGATCGCGACGCGGCGGGCACGCTCACAAAACAAGTCTTCATAATCGACTCCACGGACCTCGATTATCCCCTGGGCGTGGCCGTGGCGCCCGACGGCAAGAACGTGTACGCTGTGGCCGCCTTCTCCGACTCGATTATCACCTGGGACCGCCTCTAGACCGTAAGGAGTAGCATCATTCATCTACCATCACCACCACCGCCCCACGTCATCTAAGCCTCTTTGGGGGGGGCTAGATAGATTCGCGCGGCGGCTCTCCTGTACTCACACGTGTTACTCCGTATAGTCGAGCCGTATGCGCCGCCCGCAGAGCTCCGCGCCGTCGAGCTTCGCCAGCGCGGCGTCCGTCTCCTTGCAGCTGTCGAAGGTGAGGTAGCCGCAGCCCCGGAAGTCGCCCGAGTCCTTGTGGTTCACCCAGCGCACGCCGCGGATCGGCGCCACGGGCTCGAAGAGCTTGCGCACGTCGGGCTCGGTGACCTCGTAGGCCACGTTCCCGATAAATAATTTCAGCGTCCCCTCCGCGGGCCGCGGCGTCTTCTCCCGCGCCACGATCTCCTTCTGCCGCGGCTGCGCGTCGGGCCCCGACGCCTGTGGGCCGGGCCGCGGCGGCCAGACGTCGCCCGGCCGCGGCGGCGCGAAGGCGATCTTCACCACCCGCCCGCCCACTTCCAAGCCGTTCTTCTTCACGGCCGCGCCCGCCGATTGTGGATCCGACGCTTCGATGAACACGCTGCCGTAGAACTTGCCCGACTCTTTGTCCGTGATGCGCTTGATGGCCCGCAGCTCGCACCCGCAGGCCTCGCTCAGCTGCTCGTCCGTGATGGCCCAGGGCAAGTTGCCCATGAAGAGGCGCGTGGCGCCCGTCGGGTTGTCGGCCGTCTTGGTCTTCGCGGACGCGGCGGCCGGCGGCGGCGCCGCCGGCGCGGCCGCGGGCGCCGCGGGCGCCGCCTCACGCGTGTCGTTCTCCCGGCGCTTCTTCTTCCTGTCCTTCTTCGCGTCGTCGCCGGCGGCGCGCTTCTTCTTCTTAATGACCTCCTTCACGGCGCCGCTGCCGTCCACAATGCAGAACTGCACGCTGCTCTGGTTCGACTTCTTCTTGGACTTCTTCTTTTCCTTGCGCTCCTTCTTGGCGGCGGCGGCGGCGTCCATCGCTCTGGTGCTGGGTGCTGTCGAGAGCCTGCTGTTTGTGCACACTGTGCCACTGCTGTATGCGTTGCCTTTTGGCGCGCAGCGGTGCAGGTATGAGCTATCGGAGGTCTGTACGGATACGGAAGTGCGGTGCACCTTGCTTACTTAGGAGAGCGTCGTCTCACATCGCTTGTACGGGTTTTACATAAAACCCGCACTGAAAATGGAACGAGCCCTGTAATTCTATGCGCTTGCCTAACTAGGTGGTGTTGGCAACCGAGCCTTATGCGGTCGTTTGTCAACTCGTCAAATCGGGTTTTACAACCCGCAATGGAAAATAAGACCGGACAGCGTCGAGCTAGAAACCTTTGCCGGCCGGGCCACGTCCGGCGGGCGCATCGACGTGGTGGCGTACCGCCAGCGGGTGCATAGGGCGGACGACTTCCTGGGCGTCGCGAATCGCCTGGAGCTCGTCAAGGGCCACCACTTACGTGGAAGCTGCCACTACGAGGAGTTCATGCACGCCACGGCCGCTCCAGTGGATCGGGCAGTGTAGGTGTCCCTCAACAAACGAGGGGTCTGTGTGGGCAGGGCGTCGGGGCAGATCACCATTGTCCCGGTGGGCCTGGCGGAGCGCAACCTAAAGGAGAACCCGCCTCTAGTGCGGTGGGACGCGTTCCCCGCGCGGCACCACCGCTTGGTCCAGTCGGCGCCGGGCGCGCCCCCCACGCGCCTCGCGACGTTGGTGGTGGAGGATTTGAGAGTGCGGGGCGCGGCCGTGGCCTTTGGCATGGCGCGCAACGAGTTCAACATTTGCAATTTTGTCCGAGCGATCGATGAGGGCAAAGTCCGAAAGGCCTTACCTCGGAAGCACCGGTCCAAGCCGCCCAACACGCTGAGGGTCGCGGCGTTGGAAGGCCGGAACGTGCCGTCATCTTCCTACGTCACTCTATCCTTAAGACGCCAGACGCGAACAACCGCAACAAGGCGCGCCTTCGGCGACGCCAAGTCTTCGGTCTACGAGCCGCACCACACCTTCGAATTCAAGTGCCCGGACCCGGGGGCCGTGTTCGTCGCTTCCGTAGTGGACGCCTTTAGTGGGAGCGTGGTGGGCCGCTGGCTCGTGACCTCCAAGATGCTCGTCCTCAACTCCACCCCAGGACGCCGTCGCCGCGCCCAGGGCGAAGCATATGGACAAGTAGTTAAATAGGGGGGGGACAGGGGCTACGCCGCGACGTTGGTCGGGCTGTGCGTGTAGTCCTCGACGGGCGAGTCGTTGATCGGCGCGAACTCCTTCCGCCGAAGCGTCCGCGGCCGGCCGCAGCACGCGCGCAGCCGGTCCCACGCCGTTGAAAAGCCCCGCGTGCACCCGTACAGCAAGAACATGAAGACGCAGCCGGCGCCGACCCACGTGGGCGCCTGCACCAAAAAGCGGGACACGACTTCGGGCACCGCCGGCGCGACGCACGGCACGCCCCGCCAGTGCTTGATCTTAGGGAAGGGCTCTACGACTTCCGTCGTACACTGCAAGGCCTCGGCCTCCAGAGCATCACACGTGAAGCCCGTCTGGGCCTCGACCGTGCGCCCACGTTCCAGCTTGGGGATCCAGCCCTCCTTCACGCCCCGCAGGTAGTCCCACTCCCGGTACACGTCGAGCTCCATCCTAAAGTTCCAGAAGAACCAGCCGTGGAAGTCGCCGGCCACTGATTTGGGCGGCAGGTAGCGCAGGTTCTCCTCTTCACTAGCTTCGTACGTCATCATCTGCGCTAGGACGTACTGGTGGAGAAAGGTGAATCGCTCCGGTGTTAATGCTCGAGGATGGTGTCGAAAGTGCCGCTCCAGCTCTGGCGATGGTGTTTCATCATAAGCCGCCGTCCACTCGCCCACGAACCTCTTGAGCTCGGTGGCTTTGGGGGGCAGCCCGTCCCAGCAGCACTGGTTCAGGTGGTCCCGCTCGAACTTGCAGACCTGGCGGATGTGCTGCTGGGGCGTCATGGCCTTCAAGTCGTCCACGAAGCAGGCGTAGATGTGCGAGTCCAAATACACGTTCTCGGCCTCGTTGCTCGGGCCCTGGGGCGCGCTGTCCTTGCTGACCCAGAACCTGCGGGGGGAGTCCTTCGACGCGCCGTCTCGGTCGGTCTCCGCGTCGTGGCACGCCATCGCCACAAGTCGAAGATCTCTGACTCATCGCTGACCAGTTAAAGTTTTTTGGATTAAACATGTCGCCGACGTAGACCGCCACCTCAACGCCCAGGACCCGCCTTATAGATGCGTAGGCGTCCTCGTAGTAGTGGAGCATGCGCCAGTAGTCGATGCCGGCGTCGGGCTCATTTAACAAACCGAAGCCCGTCGTCACGTTGGCCAGGGCTTCGTCTTTTGAAACCCACGTCGCTATTTCCTCGACCACTCGTAACGTCCTATTGACATGAGCCATGGACTTGTCCCAGTGCGTAGCGCCCGTCCGGCCCGAATTATCGAACCCGTTCTGCGAGCCCGGGGCCGTGTGCAGGTCCAGCCACACTAAGATATCATATTTTTGGCACCACGCGGCCACCCGTTGTAAATAGGTCCACTCGCCGCACACGTAGGGCTCGTCCTCGTCGATGTCGCAGGTGATCCAGTGCCCGATGGGAATCCGCACGTGCGTGATGCCGGCATCAGCCAAGTCCGCGATGGTGGACTCGGTGACCCAACTGTCCCAGTGCTCCTCGAGGCGCCGCTTGCACTCCTTCTTCCCTAGCGCGGCGCAGTAGGTCCACTGGTCCCGCGGCTGCGTCTTGTCGAAGGCGTTCCATTCGCTGAAGAGCGACGGCTTGATCCACTGCTCGAGGACGAGCCAGCCGCCCAAATTGACGCCTCGAATTTTGAGGTTCTGCTGGGCCGAGGCCACCGCGAGCGTCGCGAGGAGTGCGGCGGGTCGTCGCATCTCGTCTTGCTGCAAATATGCGCCGCGTGCGGCGTGTGGCGAACAAAGGGTGCTGGCTGGTGTCGCCGCACGAGCGAGTTGGTCGACTTCGCGGTGTGCACGCGCACGTCGCAGTTCCGCCGGTCAGCACGCACGGTTGTGCCACTCGCAATGCCTCTTTTTGAAAGAGCAACCGAGGACTCCGATCGGCTTACGCACGAAGAACAAAACCCGAGCGTATACCGCTCAGAGCAATCGAGGTTTTCCTTACCGCTCGGAGGTGTTCCGCACCCTTCGGAACACGACTCGAAGAGCCTTCGAAGTGCAAGTCCTTCGCCCGGGTTTTGCACCTTGCTCCCTCAGGTAGTTGGCGCAGCCGTGCACCCAGGTGTGACCAGCAGCAACGAGCGGCAAACAGCAATAGTGTTCAATCGTGCGAAATTGCTGCAGCGATCTCGAGCCCTGCGGCTGCAGCCATGCGAGGCCTGCTCCTCGTCACCGCGGCCGCCGCCCTCGCACCGATAACGACGCCGCCGAAGCGCACCGCGTTCCGCGAGAATGTTGGCGGCGCGACGAAGGAGGCGGCCGTCGCCGTCGGCGCGAAGGTCGACTGCGCGGCGCGACCCATTGCGGCACGGGACGTCGTCATCCGCTGCTACGACATCAGCGGCGACGGCAAGCTGGCGCCGGCCCTGTCCCTGGCGACCTTTAAGCAGGTGCACTGGTTTCCGAAACTCACGTGCAGCGTCGGCGACCGCGCGTGGGCCTACGACGGCGAGGTCGAGCCGACGTCGAACACGGTCGTGGCGCGGGCCGCGGGGCCGCCCGTCTTCGAGTTCAATTTGGGGGCGTGCGTCTACGACGACGCCGGCATCGACGACGTGCTTGCAAACATGGCAGTGGACTATAATGAAGAGGAGTACGACTTCTTCTTTCGCAACTGCAACCACTTCGCCGACGACCTGGGACGGCGCCTCAGCGACGGCAACGAGGTGCCGCGGAGCTTCATGGACGACTACGTCCTCTGCGAGTCGGAGTCGCTCCTGTGCAACATGGCGTCCTTCCAGCGGTCCATGACTATGGCCGTCCGCAAACCGCGTCTGGCTTGGGTGCCTTCGACGGGTCGTCGCCTCGACGGCGTCGACGTGCTAGCTCTCTCATCGTTCGACGTCCGTGCAGGTCACGCGCCAGATCCAGAAAATCGTCATCGTGAGCTGGCGGCGGAGCTGGAAGCGGGCCCTGGCCGAGGAGGCGGAGGCCTCGAGTTAGCTGTTATTTTAGTTTTTGGAGAAGGGGGGGGGGATTGGCCGTAGAGTGGCCGGATCGCGGCCTAGTAACTGAGGCCGGAGATGGAGGGACGGTGGAGGAGCGGCTCCTTCTCGTCGACGCCGGAGGCCTTGCGGTTGAAGGTCACGGCGGCCACGACCGTGAGCGCCACGGTGACGAGCACAATCGACCACGGGACGTAGGTGCCAGCGCCATTGACAACGTCGCCGGTCGCGTACATCTCGACCTTGATGTCCTTGCAGGTAGCGCAGCAGGCCTCGGCCGTCTTGCCGTAGTTCCGCGCGCAGCGCTTTTCCGGTAACTCGGCGACGTGTTTGCAATCCTTCCCCGGTTGATACTCGTAGAACGGATCGTCGGCGCTCTGGTCGGCGTCGCAGCCGCCGCACGCGAGCGGGCACGCCCTCTTGGCCTTGACGCCGTCCTCGCCCTTGAGTTTGCACCGCGCCTTCGGGTCTTCTTTGACCTGCGTTTGCGAACCGTGAGTCCCGGCGGCGGTGTGACGCCACGCCGTCGACACGCCATGTTAAAGGAAGGACGCCGCAAGCACACCCAGCCGCAATGCTGGTACGACCGGTAGGTGTGGTGCCAGAAGATGTCGTCCTGGCAGATGTCGTCGGTCGAGATGCACGCGCCACACGCCGCGAGGCACTTGTCTCTCGCAATGGTGCCACTATCGAAGTCCTCGCGGTCGCAGCGCTTCGATGGCAGCTCCGCGACGTGCGCGCAGTCGTGCGAGATATGTGAGGCGTGGAAGACTCCTCATGAAACCCGTGTTATAAACTATATAACGACTCGCCGCGATGCGACTTCCCTCAGGAATGTAAGATGATATAAATCAAAACTCAAACTTAAGACATATCAAGGCTCGGGGTCCGCGTTCACGTCCGCCGCGAACGCCGGCCAGGCGACCTCCTTCCGCTTCTTGCGCAGCGCCACGACGACCATGAGCCGGTCCGCGTGGACCTTAAAGCCGCACTTCGACGGCTTGATCGCGGCGAAGAGCTTCCGCTCGAAGGTCAGGTCGCGGACGCGCACGCGAATTCTGTCGGAGGAAAAGCGGACGGCGACGTCCGACGCCCGGAGCTCCGATAAAAACGGCCCGAGCGAGAGGTAGAGCTTCACCGTTCCTTGGTCGCCGCCGTCCCAGGCGAAGGTCGTGAGCTCCCGCGACTGTGAGGGAATCGACGGCGGGCGTTCGACATACGGAGGAGCCGCCCCTTTCACCTGGGACGAGACCCAGGCGTCCTCCCGCAAAAGCGACGCGGACAAATGCCACTTCCGCACATCCGCCAGGTCCACGTCCAAACAACTCCACGGACATACTAACTCACTCTTCCGGTCCGCGCGCGGCCGCTCCCGGCGCATCGCTTTTAAAAGCTTCTGCGCGGCCGGTAACAACGCATCTTCCTCACAAAACGTGGCTCCAACGTCCAAAAACGCCCCGAGCTGCGCCACGGCCAGCGTCGCGTAGGCGTCGCCGTCCTCGACAAACACATCAGTCACGGCGTCCCGCGGCACGGTGTCCGGCGCCTTGGTCTTGGGGCCGTTCGTCGGCAGACCGCGGAAGCGGCAGTCGATTCTTACCTTCCGCCGGCCGTCATCGTCTAGCAAATGCCACGAGGCCTCGTCGCTCCTACACGTATAGGCCCAGTGGCGCTCGAAGACGCCCCAGCCCGCGACGCGCACAATAAGATGCTTCGCCGTGAGGTCCACCGCCACGTCCTCGACGGCGCAGTCCCGGGGCACCTGCGGGGGGGGTCGCGTCGACGGCGTCCTCGCGCCGACTCGGCAGTTTGAAGCTTCTTCCACGCCGCGTCCGCACGAAGACGTCGACGCCGAACGTCGGCTCCGGCTCGCGGAAGTCCTCGTCCTCCCGCCACCACGCGTGGCCGTCGTGGTCGCCCGCGTCCCTGAGTAACAAGGAGTCGCCCGCAAACAATTCGCGCCATACCTCGCCCAGGTCGCCCTTTTGCGCGCGCACCACACAGACCTCCGCGGACCCGAAGACGACGCACTCGAGCGCGCCCATGGCGTGGCCCGCTAACGCGCGGTCCACGATCGCAGCACCGGCCCGCGGCCCGACCTGGAGCCGGTTGTGCTTCAGGGAGACCCGCACGGCGTCGTCGTCGTCCCCGAGCCCGGGCACGAAGACCGCGACGTAGACCGCAACCTGCGTCTGGCACCACCCGTATGTCAAGGCTAAAGGTGCCCGGTCGTCCGGATCCACCTTGCGTTGGAGCAACGCCACCTTCCGCCGGTGGAACGCGCGATCTTTTTCACCCTTGGCCCAGGGCCGGTCCCCCACGTCCTCCTGGTGCGCTAATAAGCGCCTTAATCTCCCGTCGCTCTCGATCTGCCGCCGGTACCGCGGCGTAAATTTAGCCGGGTAGTGCGGGGGAATACCATCGAAGGCGTGCTGCTTGAGCTGGCAGAAGGCGCAGACCAACCGATCACAAATGGAACAGCGGAACTTGGACGGAGCGCCGCAGGACTCGCAGCACAACACGAGCGCGTCGCCCGCCACGTCTTTTTCAGGATCTAAGACCGAGTCGGCGAACTGCGCGTCGACGACGTCCCGAAATTCGGGCGTGTTCGACACTGCGTACTTGTACAAGTTCTTCCGGACGAGCCGCTCCCGGGCCAATAAACAGCCGTCGTAGAGCTTCCGCGCCCCGGGGTCCCGCAGCGTCTCGTAGGCCTTCTTGACCTTGATGAAGTGGGCCGTGCGTGTTTCTATATCTTTACAATCTGTGTTCCGGTCAGGGTGGAAGAGGCGGGCCATGTCCCGATAAGCTTTTTTGACGTCCGATGTGTTGCAGTCGTCGGCGACGCCGAGGAGGTCGTAGGGCGACTCGGGGAGGGCCCAGGCGGCGTCCATGGTGGCGGTCTAGTGCGCAGCACACGACGGCGGCCTGCTTCACAGCGTGGCACGCGTTTGGCGCTCGAAAAAAGGACCGGCCGCAGCAAAGACCGGACAATTTGCCTGGTCCACGTCCAATCTCGTGAGCGCTTCGACGATGCTCAGCCCGTGCAAGCCTTTTAAAGCCAGGTAGTCGACTTCTATCAGGTTCGGGTTTTGAATGTGCGGGTTTTTCGCCCAATACCTGGGCTCGCGCGCGCCTTTTGTGCCCACACGACACGCAAGTGGCATCCGGAGGGGACCTACACGGATTGCCATCGTCAGTTTACTTTGTGGCGACGCTGTGACGGCCGTGCACGCGTAAGCACGGACAGCTTTTGCTCTCAGAGAGCATTATTTACACGCGCCATCGATCTGATGGCGTCCATGGCGCGCCGCATTACCAGGCGGCTCAGCAGCACCGGAAAACCGGTGCTCCGCTCGACGCTCTGCTGGGGCGACACCAGCGCTCCGTGGGACTGGGCCGCCCGCACGCTGACGCTCTCCGACGGCGCGACGACGGTGCTCGCGGAAAACGTCGACGGTTTTGCGGAGCTGTGGCGGCGCAACCAATTGGTGCTGCGAAAGCACGGCGTCGCCTTCGATTGGAGCCACAAAGCACTGCACAATTCGGTGGACGCCATCGACGTGATGCCGCAGGCGACGCGGGTCGGCCGGACGAGCTGGGCATTCGCGTCCGATTTCTTCGACGACGAGAGGGAGCGCGTGGCGACGACGCGCGGCGTCTTCGTGCACATTGGGCGCGACGGACGCCCGAAGCCGCTGCCGGAGAAGGTGGCCAGCGGCCTGCGCGCGCTCGTGACGGAGGACGACTGCGACGACCCGTTCCCGGGGATCGCCGCCATGGACGCGCTCGCGTGGAAAGAGGGCGTGGACGGCGGCGGGGACTACGCTGTGCGCACGTCGGACGCGGACTCGCTGGGCCACATCAACAACGCGCGGTGGGCGCACATTCTCTACGACGCGCGCCTGCACACGATCGCCGAGGAAAAGGGACAGGGCAAGTGGAAGTGCCGCCACGTGAACGCGTTCGACATCGAGTACATCCGCGAAGTGACGCCCGGGTCCGTGCTTCGCTGGACGTCGGCCGTGGCGCCCTACGGGGCGCGGGTCGCGCGCCGGTTCCTGTTCTTCTTCGACGACGGCCCGCCGTGCACCATCGTGCACCAGCTCGAGAGCACGATCGAGTCCGAGGCGTGGGTGGGGTTCCTCAACGGCGAGGGCTTAAAATTACATAGGGTTCGCGACGCGTGCGGCGGGGCGCGCCCTGGGGGCGGCTCCGGGGCGACGCGTCGGCGGCGTGCCGCTCACCCGCGTGCTGGCCAGAGAGCGCGCGGCTCGACGACCGGTTTTGACCACGGCGGCGAGGCGGGTGACAAGGGTCTCGTCTTGCGCGACGACCGGACGGGCGGAGACCGCGGCAGGACTCCGCGGCAGGGCTTCTTCTCGGCCCGCGCGGCCGCCCACAGCAAGCCGCGGTGGCGGTGGCGGCTGACCATGCGCTTCGCGAGGAGGCGCCACGACGGGCGCTCGGGCTGGCGCGTTTTGACAGGCTGCGCGGCTAGGTCCATGACTAGTTCATCTCCAGCTTCCTCGTCGATGGTTCCGTAGCGGCCCATTATGATTGTAACTCCTTTTTTAAACGAAAGAAGGCCTGGATCTGGAATGCTGGAGTGAAAAATCTCTTGATCGCAGGCGCTAAAGCCAAAACCAATCCAAGCGTCTACAGAGGTGTGCACAGGGGTTCTGCTCGAGAAGTAATGAGCTACAAATCTGCTTGCTTTGGCTCCTGCTGGCGACGTGGGCCAAAAGATCGCAGAGATAAAACCCGTGCGGATTTGAACAGCTGCGTCACGCGCACGCACCTTGATATGTCGGCCGTTTCGCCTACGAGGCTTCCCAAACAAAGGAGGCAACAATGGGATTTTAATATATACGTGTTCACACACCACAAGGCGCGAGTGTGCCGCACCTACTCCGTCATGCACGCCGCCGCGACGCGCGGCATCAGTACCATGTTCCCGAGGTTCATGAAGATGTGCTGGTGGCCCGCGCACTGTTCTAGCGTCATCATAATGGTGATGCCGAGGTCGCCGGGCACGAGACCGTTCGAACCTTCGAGGATGGACGGGTCCTTCTTGGCCTCTTCGCAGAACCAGGCCTCGACCTCGTCCTTGCTCTCGACGGGGCAGAAGCTCGGCAGGGACCCGAAGTGTTTCATGAACTCCTGGTACTTCTCATCGCCGACCTTCTCCCGGTACGCGGCGCGGAAATGCGCGATGGCGCGCTCCGGTGCATTAGTTGAGAGGGCCAGCTGAACCCGAGGATCCGACGGCGCCGGCATCGGCAGGAACGCTTCGATCATGTAGATGTGCAGCTTTTCGAACGTGATGCGCGTCCCGGGCTTGGCGAAGGCCTGGTCGCCGCAGAGCGGGTTGAGCACCAACGCCTCGACCGTGTCACAGTCCACGGAAGTCACGAGCGTCCAGAACCGCTCGTCGCCATCGCAGATCTTGACGACGTCATCGCGCCTCGGAATCACCACCAGCGCTTCCGAAGAGGGCGCCTCGAATTTGAGCATGCTCGGCGGCAGCGTCGCCAGGATGTCCGGCGGTAGTTCCGCGAACATGGGATCGGGCGGTCCATTGGCCTTAGCCTGCGCGTCCAAGAGCGTATCGCACAGATCGAGCGGCTCGGACGTCGTCGTCACGACGAGCCGCGCCGCGTCGACGTCTTTCGTGAGCGCGCGCGGCGCGGCGGCCGGCGCCTTCCTGATCTCCGCGACGATCCCGGCCTTCTCGAAGCAGCCGCTTATGTCGACGCCGCGCGCCGCCGCCTCCTGCTTCAAGGCCTTGACGCTCATGGCCTCGAGCGGGGCCGGCCCTTCTTGAGATACTTGACGACGCTGCCGGAGCCGCCGCCCTCGATGTCCACCTGGTCTCCGACGGCGATGCCGCAATACTGGAGCAGGCAATGGTTCTTGTTCGACGTGGGTCGAACGATCCGGCCGGGCGAGGATTGCCCGCCGAACGAGAGGCCTAGATTGCCAAGGCTCTTCTCCACTGCCTCTGTTTTGACCATTGTGCAAGCGCGCGGCGACCGTTTTTGCGACCGAACTGTACAGATGGGCTGGCAAGTTGCGATTCGCTGCTTTTTCAAGATGGTAGACGCGTTGCGGGCACGCGGACACAAGGCGCGACTGGGAGGGTGGAAAAAACCCGTCCACAAAAATGAACATCCGAGAGTATGACAGGAACACATTTTACCGCTCCCCACCCCTCGCCCCCCGAACCCGCCGGCACTCGACGTCCCACACCGTCACCGCGGGAAACGGCGGCTGCGACGAGCCGTTGCCGTTGATCAGGTTTTTGTAGGCGGTGACCTGCGCCTTGCCGCGGCGCGTCGTGGGCGCGGGCTTCCAGTCCGACGACTCGAAGCCCGCAACGGGACCGGGCGGCAGTTCGACGCGCCGCTTCTCGCCCGCTTTCATGCCGCGTATCGCGAGCTCGATGCCCTTCGGAACGTCGTTATTGCCAAGTTGCACCCGCAGGAAGTCGCCGGTGTCGGTCACGCCGTCGGCGTCCTTCTCGAAGCCAAAGCCCCGCGAATACATGTAGGAGCCGCCCGCCGTGGAGATTGAATAGGCCACGTCCACGACGTCGCTGCCGGAGGCCGCGGCACCGGCGCCGTCCTTTAGACGCTTGTAGCGCACACCGTCCGACAGCTTGAAAACAGGGTTCGCGGCGTCCGTGGCGGCAAACTTCGCTTCGCCGACCTCGCGGCAGCTCTCGATGTCTGCACATTTGCCAAATGCTTGCGTCGGCAGCGTTAGGGCAGCACCACTTGCTGCGCCCACGGCTGTGCGTCGTCCAACGAGGCGCAGCGCTCTCGTCGTCGTCGCGGCAGCGCACAGGAGGAGCAGCGCCCCTGGGGGGGCGGTGCATGGCTGTCATGGTGTTTGAGTAGCGCAGCCGCGTAGTTGTTGCCCAGTATATATACTCGTCCGACTCTGAACGTATCCAGGCTAAGTTCTGAGGAGCCGTGAATGCGTTACGGCTGCGTACAGGCGCGTAAAAAATGCAAGCTCTGGATGCAGCTCTGCCAGGGCTCGGCTAAAATGGCCGCTACTTGCCGCATAAATGGTCATTGAACTGCGGAATCATGCGGTTTGCAATCATCTCTCTCGTGGCAACAGCAGCGCTTCATGTCTCACCTCAAAGACGGCAGCGGTGCGCGTCACACAGCTCAAAACCGCTTGATGATGTAGACGTAGACTTCCGCCGCCTGCTGCGCACTGGCTTGACGCCGAGTGATGCGTTCACTCCCGTAGATGTAGTCGCCCTCACGCTCCGAGCGTTGAAAACCGGGGACGAGCGATTCCTGCACCGCTTCTCGACGCCGGACTTCGCGCCGGCGGGCGGCAATCTCGGCAGTGGCCAGTACGCGATCCTCCGAGAAGAGTACACAGCAGACCTCGACGACGACGTGCTCGTGCTGGACGACGAGGCCTTCCTCCGCGTGCGCCTCGAAGACTCTTCGGACGCTCACGTCACGCTCGGGTGGGAACTGAAACTTGAGCGCGGCTGCTGGCTCACGAGTCGATGGCACTGGCACGACTTTCGGCCCGACTTCCACCCCGGCATCGGCGAGGAAGAATGGACGCGAGTATGCGGCTAGGCGACGGCGTGCTGGCGGGGTAGAGGCACCATCGACGGCGAATGTGGTTAGGATTGTAAGTATGTACTAAGTTACCCGAGAGGTGCGAATTGAGGCGCGCCTAGAACGACATGCGCGCCGCGAGCCGCGGCATCTCGCAGGCGGCGCACAGGGCGGTCCCCGCGGCGTTCACCATGGAACACGCCGGGCAGGCCCACTTGCCCTTCGTGTTGACGCTGAGGGAGCTCCCCCCGGGCGTAAACGGCGGCGGCGGCGGCGTCGGCAGCGACGACGTGGCCGTCGGGGCCTCGGCCGACGAGTCGCCGAGGAGGAAGAAGGACGCCCGGCTCAGCAGCGAACTGCCGCGCTCCGACGGCAGCGGCGGCGGCGCAGGCGCGCGGACGTCGCCGCGCGCCTTACGTTTTGCCTTCGGCGAGTCAAAGGGCCGCTGCGCCGGCGACATGGGCGGCGCTCCGGACGGCTCCAATGCGTCCGTCAGTCGATCTAACTCCCCCACGTCGTGGCTCGTGATGGAAGTAGCCGTCGTCTCCATGACGTCCAGACCCCCGACGTCCACCGTCGCCGCCAGGCCGCTCCGGAGCGCGACGCGCGTCCCGCTGTCCGAGCGCTTCCGCGCCTTCTTGAAGGGCGAGGAGTTGTGGGGCAGGGGCTTCGCGTTGCGGTACTGCACCGCCTTCCGTTTTTTTGTAGAGCGCACGTAGAGGAGGACGCCCGCGGCGCCGATCAGCCCGACCGCGAGGAAGGCGATGACCAGGATCACCGTGCCGTCGATCGAGGCCGTGCTCGGGTCGTCGTCATCCTCCGGGAGTGCATCAACGACGAGATGACCGCATGTCGCGGCGACGCCCTGCGCCGCTAAGTGCGCGTCGAGGTCGCCGTCGAGGCTCGTGGCGAGCCGCGCCTCGATGACGGCGTGCGCCAGCGGCGCCGTGACCGTAAAGGTCACGACGGCCTCAGCGGACGCCTGGAGCCGTCGCCGCGCCGCGTCCAGGACGGTCACCGCGACGCGGTCGCCCGCGAAGAGCGCCGCCAGCGCGGCGGCGATGGCGTCCTTTTGCTGTAAAGCAGTGACCGCGTCGATGCCATGTAACGTGAGCGTGCCGGTGGCCGTCGCCACGGACGTGGGCCGCGCCGTCGGCACGGGGCCGCCAGGCGTGGGACTATGCACGGGCGCCGCCGTCGGGTTGCCCGGCGTCACGGTCGGGGCCGGCGTCGGCTGCGGCGTCGGCCGCGGTGACGGCGCAAACGAGGGGCGGGGCGTCGGTTGCGGAAAGGGCGCCGGCGTCGGTCGCCAGGTGGGCATGTAGGCCGTCGGGCGCGGCGTCGGCGGCGGCGAGGGCGTCGGCGCGCGGGTCGGTTGATTAGGCAACGCCTCGTACACGAGCTCCGCGAGCAATTGGCTCCCGGACGCGTCCGTGTGGATGCCGTCGTCCGGGTCGTAATACGCCCAGCACGCATCGGAGCACGCGTCGTACCCCCCCTGGTGCGCGCAGTCCCCGCAGCCCGTGCGACTGTTCCACTCAGCCCTTATATCGAGGCACGTGATGGGAATGCCCTTGTAGTCGCCTTGCTGGCCCAGGCAAAAGTTCAGGGTGGCCACGCTGATCTCGTCGTTGTACCGGTCCATGTCGATGCTGCAGCACGTGCCAATAATGTTGAACGGCACGATGATGTAGATCGCTTCCAATTTCTTCATGTTCTTCTCCATCTCCTCCAGGATCTCCTCGTACCCCTCCTCGTAGTCGTCCACGTCCAGCTTCTCCTTGGCGTCGTTGACGCCGACCATGATCACGGCCAGGTCCGGGTCGAAGTCCACGGCGTCGTCCCACCGCGAATTTTCGAGGTACCGCTTCGCGGCCGGGTCGACGGCCACGCCCGACGCCCCGAAGTTCTCGCACGTCGTGCCACCCAACAAATCCGACAGGATGTCCGGGTAGTTGCCGCGGTCGAACTTCCCGGATTCCTGCTCGTCCTCGTCCTCGTGCGTCGTGTCGCCTCGCACAATGCTGTCTCCTAAACACGCGATGCGCTTAAAGGCCGTGACACGCTGCAAAAGGAGGAGGAGGCCGAGGCAGCGCATCGCGGTGCTCGCACGCGTGTGGCGCGTCGAGTGCTGTGCTGCGCCTAGGCCACCAGTGGGCTCGCACGGCTGCCCGGCGCGCGATGGGTGGGCTCGGATGGAACGAGACGTTTAGGACAATCAGCAGCGCTGCTGTTGGACAATGCCACCCTTTTGCCCGATAGTGCGCAGGCAATTCGGGGGCGAGTCACCCAAACTTCCGGCAACGGACGATACCCGCACCCATAGTCAGAGCCCACAGGTCTCTAGACAGCAAACAAACGTCCCTAGTGTGCTGGCCGGCAAGCTTATCCGGAAAGTCGAACTGAGTCTCCCCCCGAAGTGACGCGGCGCGGCCCGCAGCGCGTTGCAACCTCCAGTTCCTCTCTTTCACTCCAGTGCTTTATATAAGCACGGATAACCGGGAAAAAAACTTTACAAAATTTATACACTGCTGAGGGCCCGCAGCGCCTCCCGGCACGACTCGACGACCGCGCGGCGCGTCGCGCGGTACCGCAGCGCGAACGCGAGGCGCGGCGCGGGCGCGGCCGCCAGCGCCGCGTCGTCCTCAATTCGCGGCGGGCCGCAGTCGTCGCCGATCGTCTCCAGCAGGCCGTCCAGATAGTCGACGACCTTCGCCTCGTCGCCCGGGAAGGCCCCCAACACGTCGGCGCCGTCCGGGAGAGCCTCGCGCCGCGCCAGCGTCGGGGGGTCGGCCAAGGCCACTCTGAGAAACGCCAGCGCGTCGCTCGGCACCTGGCCCCGCCGCAACAAGAAGGTCGGGTAGGGCGAGCAGCCGCCACGCCGCAACAGCGTCCGCCGCCGCTCCACGAGCGCGTCGTCACTCACCGGCCGCAGCTGCAGCGCCAGCCGCACCGTGTCGTGGGGGTTATCTAGGAGCGCGAAGCCGTAGTCCAGCAACAACTTCGAATTCGGGCACGGCCCGTAGCTGTTCAGCAGTTCGTGGCCCTGCACGTACTGGCCGGCCTCCGTCGGAAACAGCTCGAAGCACCCCTCCACCAAGCGGTAGGAGCACGCCACGGTCGCGGAGTGGTTCAGGCAGTCCGCGAGCGGCACGAGGCTCGTCTCCTTCAACTTTCTTCCGAACGCCCGCGACTGCACCACGAACCAGGCGAAGCGGAACCGTTCGTAGGTAAAGGCGTCCACGGGAAATAAGTCCGGGTGTCTCATGCACAATGTCTTCGTGAAGTACCGCTCGTACAGGTCCGCGATCCACCTTTCTCTAGATTCGGTCCTTTCTCGCAGCTCGGGGTCGTGCAGCGCGTCCAGGTCCTCGGACGACCAGTCGCAGCACGTTGCGGGGGTCTCCAGCATGGCCAGGTAGGGCGCCCAGAAACTACTCTCGCCCTTCCGCAGCTCGAAAACGACTAACGTCGCCAACAGCACGTCGCCCCGCAAGCCGTGGCGGTCGCAGGCCGCCCCGATCTCCGACGCCAACGCCTTGGACGGCGACATCATCAGCGCCTCGGGCACGCGCAGCGCGGCGGCGTCGGCGGCGACGTCCACTTCCGCGAAGGCCTTCCGGTCGCCGCCCTCCACCACGGGCCACCGTAATCGACTCGTGTCGGCGCCGTGCGCGGCGAGCCACGCCATGAATTTCTCTTCGTCCCTGGCGTCGGGCGCGCGCCGGTTGCTTTGGGGTTTGGCGCGCGTGACGGCGTGCTGGGACCCCCGATAAAAGAACTCGTCGGCCATCAAGTTTTGCGCGTCTTTGGCCACGTCTCCGGTGGTCACCGCTTCCACCGCTTCGGCCGGCATGATCCCTTCTCCGGTGGTCACTGCTTCGGCCGGCATGATGTGCTGCTGGCAGTACGACGGCAGCTTGCAGCTTGTTCTCCACTGCACGCGTGTTTCGCACGCGTGCTACGATGGCTCGAACTACTCTGCACTCTGCACCAAGCACGTCAGCGAGCCACGGCGGCAGCCCGATAATAAATTTTATGAATTTTGAAAACCCGAACCCAAAAACACACAAAACAAGGGCGGCATTACGGGCGCCGATGCTCCGGCCTACTCTACGTAAAGTCGGCGAGGGGCCGGTGCTCGGGCCACTCGTTCGGCGGGACGCAGTTGGGGCAGGGGCCCAGGCTCCACTTGTTGATGTGGAGGACCTCGTCGGGCATATCCACATCGAAGGAGTGGTCTTGTTCCCAGCGGCCGTCGAGCTCCCAGTACGGAAACGCATCGAAGGCGTGGACGGTCGTCGGATGTTTGCCCCGCATGGGCTTGAAGAGCTTGACGCGCCACGTGATCTCCTCGATGTTGTAGAGGGCGTCGTAGTGCGTGCCCGCTATATTTCTGGTGCGGTAGCGGCAGGCCGTCGGGCTACGTAGAGGCGGTAGTGTGAACCCGGCCTTCCTCAGGACGGCGAAGTCGTCCTTGATGTAGTCCGTGATGGCCGGCAAGGCACTCTTCGTGTTTTTTTCGAACGTTTTGTTGATGGGCAACCAGTCGGACCACGACGTCGTATTGATGTTGAACCAGGTGTCCCACAAAGGCGGGTCGTCGCCGGGCCACTTGAAGGCCGTGCCGTTCGGCCAGCTATACACCGGTCGCTCCTCCGGCGGCAGGTCCAGGGTGTTCAGTCTTCGCCGAATGCCTTCGCTGATGACGGGGTCGGGGTCCTCGAACTGCGGGGGGCAGCCCGGCGTGATGTCCAGGTCATTGTTTTTGCCGGTGCAGCCCACGAGGACTGCGGCGACGAGCGTGCGGCGCATGCTGCGTCTGGGTCCGCTATATTGCAGCAAGAATCAATGTTCGTGGGTCATAGTACACTCACGGGCTTTGCACGCATCTCAAACAGTCCGGTGCGAAATAAACCCGCACAAATAAACCCGTCTAATTTATCAGCCTTTATCTGTCATTTCAAGTCATACAGCTGCCACAAGCGGCGCACGCGCTCCACAAACATATAAATCGAAGGTCACAGCATGCCTGTCGAGTCATACGCGGCAGTGTTACGTGGCCTTTGCGCTTTGGCAGTGTTAAGTGCTTGCACCGCCGCGACGCACTTTCGAGCGCTAGACCCGCGCATCGCACGAGTCGCCGGCGGCACCATCCGTGGCATCACTAAAGAAAATTTCACAGCATTCTATGGCGTGCCGTACGCGCGCGCACAACGCTACGGCGACGCCGCGTCCACTTCTTGGGACGGCGTCCGCGACGCGACGGCGCCAGCCCAACCGTGCATGCAGATGGCGCACGGCGTGATTGGGATCGAGGACTGCTTGGATGCCAATATCTTTACGGCACGAATCCCGAATCGACCAATCATGCTGCACATTCACGGTGGCTCGATGAATGCGGGGCGAGCAGTCGCCGATGGCGCGTCTCTTGCGAAACGAGCCAAGGCGGTCGTCGTCGCGGTCCAGTACCGCCTCGGGCCGCTCGGGTTCTGGGCACCCAACGCGTCGGCACCCCAAAACTTCGGCTTGGACGACCTCTTATTTGCTCTGCGATGGACGCAAGATAATGCGGCTGCGTTTGGCGGCGACCCAAAACGCGTGATGGTCTTCGGGGTGTCAGCGGGCGGCGCGGCGGTCGCCCATTTGTTAACTGTGGCGCCGGGGCTTATAGTTTCCGCAGCGATGGAATCACCGGGCGGACATCAAGGGTGGATGGCGTCTGGTTCCCGCCCCGACGACGATTTCATAGCTCCGAGCGTTCTGGCCGCGGCCTCATCCGCCACGGCCGCAAATGTGGCGTGCGCCGTCGACGACTTGGTGTGCTTGCGCAAGGTGCCCAATTCGGACATCATGTTCGCCGCAGAAGGTGTGCGGTTCGCGCCGTCGCTGTTGCGACACCGCCCGGCCGACCCTAGGAGCGCGGACGGCGTGGAGTCGCCCCTAGCCTTACTGCGCCACAGCGCGTGGCATGGCGCCCTCATCGTGGGCGGCCAGTCGTGCGAGTCGTGCGGCGCGGCCGAAGCGCTCGCGGGACGACCGCGCAACCTGACGCACTTTGAGTATGCGGACGCCCTCAAGACCTACTTTGCGGGATCGCGGCTCAATTGGTTCGACGTTGCGGCCAGGTATACGCCACGAGTCGCGACGGAGGGCCGATGGCGCACTCTAGCACGGATCATGTCCGACTCGGGCCACGCGTGCTCCGCGCAGCTCCACGCGCTCGCCGCGGGTGGCTGGGTCTATGAGTTCGAGAAGGCGAGTCCCGGCCTCCCCGGCGCGGTGCATGGGAGCGACGAGTCCTGGCTGTTTCAAGCCAAGGATTCACCTTTGGCCGTCGCGATGGCGGCGTACTGGGGCTCTCTGGCCCACACGGGCGACCCGAACTATGCCGACGGAGTGCCGTGGCCCCAGACCCCCGCCGTCCTGGGCCTCGACGACGTCATCTCTACGCAAAACGACACGCGGCGGCCCGAGTGCCTGGACTTCTGGGCGCCGTGGCTGGGGTTCTACTGACCGTACTAGCTCTACTATAATGTGACCACATGTTTACCCTCTCTTTCGTCGGTTCCGCCGCCGGCTGGTCGACGTGACCCACTCCTCCTCCTGCTGGGGCGGTTGGGCCTGCTCGGCCCTATCCAGTTCCAGGGCGTACGCCGCGTCCGCGTCGACGTCGCTCTCGGGCTCGCCGCCCTTGGACTCCTCGTAGCCCACGGCGGCCGGCTCGCTCTTCGACTCGGACACGCCCGGGTCCTCCTTCGATTCGGCGACGCCCGCGTCCTTCGGCTCCGCTGGTGCCGGCGGTGCCGCGGGTGCCGGCGGTGCCGCGTGCGCGGGCGCGGCGGCGGTCTCAGCGGGCGCGGGCGCGGGCGCGGCGGCCGCTGGTGCCCGTGCCGCCGCTTTCAGTTGCGCATTCTCCGCCTCGAGGCGAGCGATTTTCGCGGCGGCGGCGGCGGCGGGCAAGGTGGCATTGAGTGCGGCATAAACTGGTGCCGAAACGGCCGCGAACGCAGGCGCGGCGGCGGTAGTGGCCGGGGCGGGCGCGGGCGCGGACGCGGGCGCGGGCGCGGGCGCGGGCGCGGGCGCGGCCTTAGCGGCGGGCGCGGCCTTAGCGGCGGGCGCAGGCGCGGCGGCGGCTGGCGCCGGTGCGGTCGCGGGCGCGGCCTCGGCGGCGGCAGGGGCCGGCGCGGGCGCTGACACGGCGCCAGGCGCGAAGGACGGCGCCTCGGCGGAGAGCGCCTTCTTCGGCGACGCGGGCGCTGCCGGCGTCCGCGCCGCGTCTGGCGTCGCGGCCGGCGCGGGCGTGGCCGCAGCGGGTGGCGGCGCGGTCGCTGGCACAGGCGCGGCGGCAGCAGCAGGTGTCGGCGCCGCGGCCGGCGCGGCGGGCGCCGGCGCGGCGGCATCGGGCGCGGCCGGCGGCCGCGCCGCGTCCTCGAGCGGCGGGAGGTCGTCCCGGTCCTTCCGCCGCCGCGCCTTGCGCTTGGGCG
>Ga0114994_10000869_pt1 | contig 21085 bp, 23 predicted proteins | sample ArcticOcean_MG_C_9_FD_87043 | JGI IMG/M metagenome (GOLD analysis project Ga0114994, IMG submission 87043) | Marine microbial communities from western Arctic Ocean - ArcticOcean_MG_CB2_152 | ecosystem: Environmental > Aquatic > Marine > Oceanic | place: Arctic Ocean: Canada Basin | collected...
GTTGTCTTTCAGGATTGAACCACATTGGGGTGGTCGTTGACGATCTGGACCTAGTCGAAGCCCAAGTGCGAAAAGCCGAGTTTACCTCGTATTCCCATGCAGATTACGCCCCTGGACGGCGATTTTATTTCAAAGATCACGACGAGATCGAATACGAAGTTGTGCAGTATTGAAAAAAACCCACTGCTCGGGATGTGCCAGACCTTGCGCTTGTGCGAAAACTAGGGTGGACTTGGCCCAAATAAAAGGAGCCCACCCTATGTCATTCACCCTTGCGACATGGAATATCAATTCAGTCCGCCTGCGCGAACCGCTGGTTGTGCAATTTCTACAGCAAGAGGCCCCTGACATCTTATGTTTGCAGGAATGTAAGAGCCCGGTCGAGTTGATCCCGACCGAACAGTTTGCGGCGCTTGGCTATCCGTATTTGGTGGCGCGGGGGCAAAAGGGCTATAACGGGGTTGCAATCTTGTCAAAACTGCCAATCGAGGACGCAGGCGCGCAGAATTTTGCTGGTTTGGACCATGCTCGCCATGTGGCAGCGCGTTTGGAAAATGGCGTTACCGTGCATAATTTCTATGTGCCTGCGGGTGGCGATGTGCCCGATCGTAATAAAAACGAAAAGTTTGGCCAGAAATTGGATTATCTGACAGACATGCGTGATTGGTTTCTGGCCGCGCCGCCGCAAAAATCTATTCTAGTTGGGGATTTGAACATTGCGCCGCGCGAAGATGATGTCTGGAGCCATAAAAAACTGTTGAAAGTGGTCAGTCATACGCCCGTTGAAGTTGCACAATTGGCCGAAACACAAGCGGCGGGCAACTGGGTTGATATCACCCGGCAGGATATTCCCGAGGGCCAGCTTTATTCTTGGTGGTCCTATCGTGCACGGGACTGGGATGGTGCAGACAAAGGCCGGCGGCTTGACCATGTGTGGGCGACGTCTGATATAAGTGCGACAGCGCATGCAAGCCGGATTGTAAGACCGGCGCGTGGCTGGGAAAAACCGAGCGACCACGCGCCTGTTTTGGCCAGTTTTGATCTGTGATGCTGCACTGCCCAAGCGAGATGCGCAGGTGTATTCAAGCCACAGTGCCGCTGTTTGTGTAACCGGTCACCTGCTTTATTACAGTTGGTAATGTGTTTCAAATTGATCTGAGCCCTTGAAAAACCTCTCTGGATGATCCATCTAGACCGTAATTTAGCACCCAACATATGGACCACCGGAAAATGATTGAACTGGGCACTGGCACGACGCCTGCGGACAACGCAGCAAGCGACCTTATCCAAGACGTGACGGAAGCGACCTTTATGAAAGAGGTAATCGAAGCGTCACAAACAGTCGCTGTGATTGTTGATTTTTGGGCGCCGTGGTGTGGGCCGTGTAAAACACTGGGGCCACAATTGGAAGCTGCTGTCACTGCCGCCAAAGGTGCGGTGAAAATGGCCAAGGTCAATGTTGATGAAAATCAGGGCATTGCCAGTCAGTTACAGATAAAATCGCTGCCAACGGTGTATGCGTTTTGGCAAGGCCAACCGCTTGATGGCTTTCAAGGTGCTGTGCCGCAATCCGAAATTGATGCTTTCATCGCACGGGTGATCGAGGCCAGTGGCGGTCAGGCCGCCGACAATGGGCTGGAGGATGCGGTACAAGCGGCCGAAGAAATGATGTCTGACGGCAAGTTTGAAGACGCAGCACAGATATTTGCAGCAATTCTTGAGGAAGATGCCAATCATGTGGTGTCTTACGCCGGTCTGGTGCGGTCTCATATCGCCCTTGAGGATTTGGATCAGGCCGAGGCCATCTTAAATGGGGCGCCAAGCGAAATTTCGGCAACACCTGAGCTTGAGGCGGTTTTTGCCCAGCTGGCATTGGCGCGGCAGGCAGCTGACGCCGGTCCGGTTGCCGAGTTGCAGGCGGCTGTGGCCGAGACCCCAGACGATTTGCAAGCCCGGTTTGATCTGGCGCAGGCCCTACACGCAACTGGCGACGCTCAGGCGGCCGTTGATGAATTGCTCGAGCTGTTTCGGCGTGACCGCGACTGGAATGAAGGTGCTGCCAAGGCGCAGCTTTTCACTATTTTTGATGCTTTGAAACCCGAGGATGCCGTGGTGTTAAATGGGCGGCGTCGCCTAAGCTCGTTAATATTTGCTTAAAGCGGATTGCCTGAACCGCTTTTTGAACTAAATGAAGAATTATGAAATCATCAATAGATCTTCCCGACTCACTGCCTGTTTTTCCATTATCGAACGTGCTTCTTCTGCCGCGTTCGCGTTTGCCGTTGCATGTCTTCGAGCCGCGCTACCTCGCGATGCTGGATGATGCGCTCAAAACGCCCCAACGGTTGATTGGAATGGTCCAGCCAAATGAGGTGCCAGGCCGCTCCGGCCACAGGCTGCATGCGATCGGTTGTGCCGGTAGGGTGACGCAATTTTCAGAAACCGAAGATGGCCGGTATATGGTGACGCTTACTGGGAAATCGAGGTTTCGTGTTCAAAACGAGATTGAAGGCTTTACGCCGTACCGGCGCTGTGGCGTAACTTGGGACGGTTTCGATCTCGATTTGGGCCAAACCGAGCAGGATGTGCAGTTTAACAGAAAGAAATTTATGGCGCTGCTGACACGGTATTTCGAATCCCTCGATTTGGCGACAGATTGGGAGACGATGAAAGAAGCGGATGACGAATTGTTGATTAATTCGCTCTCGATGATGCTGGATTTTGCCCCCGAAGATAAGCAGGCATTGCTTGAGGCGCCGTCGTTGTCCACGCGGCGTGAGACTTTGGTCACCCTGATCGAGTACAGCATGCGTGGCGGTGATAGTCAGGGTTTGTTGCAGTGAGTGAGCCGCAGTTTGACCGCCGCATGTTAGAGGCGCTGATTTGCCCAAAAACCCACGCACGGCTCAGTTACGATGCCGCGGCGCAGGAATTGATTAGCAAATCAGCAAATCTAGCCTTTCCGATCCGCAACGGTATTCCGGTCATGTTAATTGATGAGGCCCGCGCTCTTGAGTAAGTTTGACTTATCCACGCATTAGCTCAGGCAGCTCCCCCGTTAGCCCTGCCGCCTCACGCAAAATACCACGGCGCACACCGGGGAGTGCGTTTACCATACCCATACCCAGGTTACGCCCTAACCTTAAAATAGGGTTATCGTTTGAAAACAAACGGTTAAAACCATCCGTTGCTACGGCCAACGCTGTGGCGTCAAAGCGCCGCCATTGCTGATATCGGGCTAAAACCGGTTGCGATGCGAAATCTTCACCACGTTGTTTGGCTTCGGATAGAACCTGTATAAGGGCCGCCACATCGCGCAGCCCCGCGTTCAAACCCTGACCTGCAATCGGATGAACGCCATGGGCCGCATCTCCGATCAGCGCCACATTCGGCGCGATATAACTTTTGGCAATCATCATTCCCAGCGGGTAACTGAAGCGCCCGCCCACCAGCGTAATATCCCCTAGGAAATCACCAAATCTAGGCCGCAGAACATCAAGAAAAGCCGCATCGTCAAGCGCGTTGATCAACGTGGCGCTGTCGGTTTGCTCGCTCCAGACAACCGCGCTGCGCTTTGCCGAGAGTGGCAAAACAGCCAAGGGGCCAGTGGGCATAAAAAACTGATGCGCCACGCCGCCATGCGGTCGGCCGTGTTGCACCGCGCAGACCAGCGCAGTTTGACCGTATTGCCAGCCAGTATAAGTGATGCCGGCGCGGGCTGCGGTGCCGCTTTGGCGCCCATCGGCGCCTACCAGCAGGCGTGCTGTGATCTTCTGGTCATTGGCCAACGACAGGGTCATGCCTTTGGAGCTGGTGGTTTGCGCAATGACCCGGGTTGCGATGCGATACTCTATGGATGGGGTGGCCAGCATCGCGGCCTGCAGTGCGTGGCGCAGGTGCCTGTCTTCGACCATATAGCCCATCGGCCCCTCTTCGAGTTCGGCGTGGTCAAAATCGATAAAAAAAGGCGATGCCCCTGCGCCGACGCGCCCGTCACTGACGCGGATGTGTAACATCGGCTCGGCATGTTTGGCAACGCCCTCCCAGACACCAACCGCTGCCATAAGCCGTTTCGATGCCAGTGCCAATGCATAGGCGCGGCCGTCAAACTTGGTATTTTTGCGCGGATTATGCGGCGCGGCGTCTAGCACGATCACCCGTAATCCGGCCTGTGCTGCAGCCAGTGCCAAAGTCGGTCCGTTCAAGCCGCCCCCAACAATGGCGATATCGCAATCATGTTCCATACCCTGAATATGGAGACGAATTCGGGATTGTCCATGCGTTGCGCTGACGCTACCGTCTTTTTCATGTAATGGAGGCGGATTATGAAAAACTGGCTGGAGATGACGGCGGCGGAATTGGGACGTGGCATTGAGGACGGGTCGATTGATCCGGTGACGTTGACAGAGACATATTTGGCCGCGATCCAAGCGCATCCGTTAAAAGACCGGATTTATGCACGCGTGACGGCAGACCGCGCCCGCGCTGAGGCGGCTGCGGCTGCCGCGCGCGCGCGTGCCGATCTGCGTTTGTCGCCGCTTGATGGGGTGCCGATCAGTTGGAAGGATTTGTTTGACACGGCAGGCTGCGCCACTGAGGCAGGCACGGCCCTGTTGAAAGACCGCATCCCTGAGGCTGACGCCGAAGTGTTGCGCAACGCCACCGCAGCGGGATTGGTGTGTCTGGGCAAAACCCATTTATCAGAGCTGGCGTTTTCAGGTTTGGGGGTTAATCCGATCACTGCGACGCCGCCTTGTGTCAACGATGCCGAGGCGGCCCCTGGTGGATCGTCCTCTGGCGCTGCCGCTTCGGTGGCTTTTGGGCTGGCGGCGGCTGCCATCGGGTCGGACACTGGCGGATCGGTGCGCGTGCCCTCGGCGTGGAATGATCTGGTGGGTCTCAAGACCACGGCAGGCCGGCTGTCAAACGACGGCGTTGTGCCGTTAGCGGCGCGGTTTGATACCGCAGGTCCGATGACGCGCTCGGTCGAAGATGCGGCGCTGTTATTGGCGGCACTTGAGGGGGGCAAACCTGCCGATCTGCAGGCCAGCGATCTGTCAAATGCGCGGTTTGGTTTGCTTGAGACAATCGCTCTGGACGATTTGGATGATGTGATACGCGGGGCATTTGATGCCTCTGTTGGGAAATTGCGCGCAGCGGGGGCCGAGATCATACCGCTTGATGTGCCTATATTATCAGACGCGATGGCGCAGTCGGCTATCTTGTTTTCGTCAGAGGCCTATGGCACGTGGAAAGACACAATCGAAGCCAACCCTGATCTGATGTATAGCGAAATTCTGCTACGGTTCCGTTCGGGGGCTGCGCATAGTGCCGCAGATTATGTAGCGGCTTGGCAAATGCTGGAGTGCGCGCGGCGGGCTTGGTCTGAGGCGACGGCTGGCTTTGATGCGGTTTTGGCACCGACCACCGCCAATTTACCGCCAAAGCTGGCGCGGCTGCAAACGGAAGACGAATATTATAAAACGGCTAATTTGCTCACGCTGCGCAACACGCGCATTGGCAATTTAATGGGGGTGTCGGCCCTGACACTGCCCACTGGCACGCCAAGTTGTGGGATGATGTTGATCGGCAAGGCCAATGGCGAGCCGCATCTTTTGCGTCTTGGCGCTGCCGCCGAGACCGTACTGGGCTAACGTGGCACCGGGTTGAGCGCTTTGTTATAGGGCGTCCAATTGGTGATTTCGGGATAATACATTTTACGCCACTGCTGTACCCTTGGGTTCATACTGCGCCGCCAAAGCGACGGGATCATCGCAAAGATTGTCATGATATGATAGCCGTATGGCAACTGTGGCGCGCTGGTCTCATCGTGATTTTGCAGCAGTGGAAAGCGGCGTTCCGGTTTGATGTGGTGGTCCGAGTGGCGCTGTAGATTGATCAATAGCCAGTTTGAGGCCATATGCGCCGCATTCCAGCTGTGATGGGCCCCAACGGTTTCATATTTGCCGTTGCCCAAGTGTTTACGGGTCAGGCCATAATGCTCAATGTAATTGATCAGTTCCAATTGCCAGACCGCGATAAAGGCCTGCCATAGAAACAGCCCCAGCCCAGCCCAGCCCCCCAGCACAAGCGCCAGTAAAATCATTGCCACCTGAAGTGCCCAATAGCGGAAAAACGGGTTGCTCAGATCCGTCCACGGCAAATTTTTTCGGGAGAGCATGGCTTTTTCTGCCGCAAAACTAGAGCGCAGAGATTGCGGGATTACCCGTATGAAAAATCGGAAAAAGCTTTCATTGTAGCGCGCGGTGACTGCGTCGCGCGGGGTGCCGATGTAGCTGTGGTGCACCAGCAGATGTTCAGATTTAAAATGTGAATACAGCACCATCGCCAGCAGAATATCCGAAAGCCGCCGCTCTGTTCTGCTCTTTTTATGCATCAGTTCGTGGCTGTAATTGATGCCAATGGTGCCAGTAATAACACCAAGGCCAAAAAACAGGCAGATTTTCTCGAGAGTGCCAAGATGATCAGATGAGGTGGCAATCCAGATAATTCCAAATAGGGTGATCATTTGTAAAGGCACCCAAATGATGGTCAGCCGCCGGTACCACACCAGCCGGTGGTCTGGCGTGCTGGTATCGGCGTTTCGCACGTTAAGCCCGAGAATGGCGTCGCCCAGTGAAAATAAAAACCACCCGATCAGCGGTAATAACACAACCGTCCAACCGCCTGCCAGACTGCTGTACCAAGCGATTGGAAACAAGGCGAGCGACGTTGCATAGGGCAACATCGCCGTAAATTTTTCGATTTGGTGCGCAGAGCTCATGAAACCATCCGGTGGATTTTTGTCTTCAATACAATAAATTCATCCCCAATACTACATAGCTCTGGCATCGCAGGCAACGGCAAGTTCCATTAGGGAGATTGCGTTAAATCAAATGCTTTGCGCATCACGGTGGGCAGATCAGAGCGCCGGAAATCCTTGGCTGGTAAAAAACTGCCGCAGGCGGTTTGGCAGCCGTTCGGTACCAGTGCTGTTTTGACTAAAAGTCGCAGGTGAAAATGGGTGAAAGTATGGCGAGCTTCGGTGGCGATGGTTGTCCATTCTGCCACGAACGGGGCGCGTTCTATCGGGGCATCGCTCCAGTCTGATCTCCAATCTGACCCGGGCCATCCCAGCATGCCACCCAGCAGACCCTTGTCGGGCCGTCTTTCCAGAAGATAGGCGCCATCGGCGCGTCTTGCGATATAGGCAATGCCGTATCTTATCGGTTTTGGTTTTTTGGGTGTTTTTTTGGGGAGCTGGGCTTGCGTGCCATTTCTGCGGGCAACGCAGGGTGAGTGCCAGGGGCAAACACCGCAGGCGGGTGACCGCGGGGTGCATAAGGTCGCCCCGAGATCCATCACTGCCTGTGCATAATCGCCCGGCCGTTTGTTTGGGGTCAGACCCGTGGCCTGTCGGGTCAACTCTGGTTTGGCTGAGGGCAAGGGCGTGTGGATATCATACAAACGCGCCATCACCCGTTCTACATTACCGTCAACCACAGTTTCGGGCTGATCAAAGGCAATTGAGGCAATCGCTGATGCGGTATAAGGTCCAATACCCGGCAGCGACAGCAGAGCCTCTCGGCTGGTGGGAAAGACCCCGTGGTGATCGGTGACCACCGCGCGGGCACATTTCAACAGGTTGCGCGCGCGGGCGTAGTAACCCAGACCGGCCCAGGCAGCCATTACGTCGCCATCTTTGGCCGCCGCAAGCGCGGTAACAGTGGGCCAGAGACTGATGAAGCGCAGAAAATATGCCTTAACGGCGGCGACAGTGGTTTGTTGCAACATCACCTCTGACAGCCAAATTTTGTAGGGGTCTGGCTGTTGGCCATCCCGCCGTTGCGCCGGCCCGACGCGCCAGGGCATTTCGCGAGCATGACGGTCATACCACGATAGCAGCGTCTCGGAGTTTGATGGCTCACGCAATCTTGATCGTTCCCATTTGGTTAATTGACTGGCACCCGGCGTTATGCACGTTACAATACCATACATCGGTTGAAAGAAAACACATGTCCAAGCGCCGCACCAGTACCAAAGGTTTTGCCCGAACCGGCAAGCTGCTGCAAAAAAGCATCAGATCGGTGAGCGAGACGCGTGGCTTTGCGCAGACCCGGCTTTTGACCCATTGGGCCGAGATTGCCGGCGCACATATTGCGGCAATCTCCCGACCGGTCGAGGTCAAATATGGCCGTCAGGGGTTTGGTGCGACACTGAGCTTGCTGACCACGGGGGCGCAGGCGCCCATGTTGGAGATGCAGAAAGAAAAGCTGCGAGAAAAGATAAACGCGGTCTACGGCTATAGTGCTATCTCGAAAATACGGATCACGCAGACCGCACCCACCGGGTTTTGTGAGGGTCAGGTCAGTTTTGAGCCGGCCAAATCCTCTGCGCCCAAACTGGTAAATGATCCGGTGATTGCACGTGCCGCCAGTGAGGCCGCGTGTACGGTTCAGGATGATGGCTTGCGCCATGCGCTTGAAACTTTGGGCAAAAACGTTCTATCCAAAGAAAAAACAATTGTCCAAACCTGAAAGGTATCCCTTATGTCGCGTTTGCTCTCACTTGTCATTGCCTTGCTGGCACCGTTTATTGTTGGTGGCTGGCTGATCACTCAAGGGGGCCTTAGTGCCGCGGCCGAAACAAAAACGGCCTCTGAGGGTGTGATTCCCGACATGATGGTGGGCAATGCGGATGCCAGCGTGACTGTGATTGAATATGCATCGTTTACCTGCCCGCATTGTGCATCGTTTCATGCCGGTCCCTATAAAAAGCTGAAAAAAGACTACATCGACACCGGCAAAATTAAATTTGTATTTCGCGAGGTATATTTTGACAAAGTGGGTGTCTGGTCGTCGCTGATTGCCCGCTGTGGGGGACAGGAGCGGTTTTTTGGGATCGCAGACCTTATTTTCAAAGGCCAGAAGGAATGGGCCCGTGCCGGCAGTGATGTAGCGGTGGCCAACGAGCTGCGTAAGATCGGCCGATTGGCCGGTTTGGATGATGATACATTGGAGAGCTGCCTGACCGACAGTGACAAAATCACAGCTCTGGTGGGTTGGTTCAAAGAAAACACCTCCCGCGACGATATTTCTTCGACCCCGACTTTGCTAATCAATGGAGAAAAATACGCCAATATGTCCTATGAAGATCTGGTGGAAATCATCGACGCGCAGTTGGCAAAATAGTGTCGTCGCTGTCAGGCTTAAAGGTTATAGAATTGGCACGCATTCTGGCCGGACCTTGGGCTGGGCAGACATTAGCCGATCTTGGGGCTGAGGTGGTCAAGGTCGAATCGCCGCAAGGCGATGACACCCGCCAGTGGGGCCCCCCCTTTATCGAGCATGATGGTGAGACATCGGCGGCTTATTTTCACGGCTGCAACCGTGGCAAGGCCAGTGTGACCATTGATTTTCGTACGTCTGAAGGCCAGACAGAGTTGCGGGCTTTGCTGGCAGATGCCGATATTGTGATCGAGAATTTCAAACTGGGCGGCCTGGCAAAATACGGTCTGGATTACGATAGTTTGAAAATCCTCAATCCAAGGCTGATCTATTGCTCGATCACCGGCTTCGGCCAGACCGGTCCCTATGCACACCGCGCCGGGTATGATTATATCATTCAAGGCATGTCGGGCTTGATGTCGATCACCGGAGAGCCGGATGGCGCGCCACAGCGTGCAGGTGTTGCGATCACTGATATTTTTACCGGTGTGTATGCCACAACAGCCATTCTGGCGGCGGTGCATCAGCGCCAAACCACCGGTTTGGGCCAGCATATCGATATGGCGCTGCTGGATGTGGCGGTTTCGGTCACCGCCAATCAGGCGATGAATTATCTGACCACCGGCACGCCTCCGGCACGCACGGGAAATTATCATCCCAACCTGACGCCCTATCAGGTGTTTGACTGCAGCGACGGGCATATTATCATCGCCACGGGCAATGATGGGCAATACCAGCGTCTTTGTGCGCTGCTGGGTCTGGCTGATATGGCCGCGGCCCCTGAGTTTCTAAAAAATACCAACCGTGTGGCCAACCGTGAGGATATGATTGCGCGGCTCATGGCCGCCACGCGTCTGCGCAGCAAATCCGATCTGCTGGCAGCCTGCGAGGCCGAGAATGTGCCGGCTGGCCCGATCAATGATCTGCGTGAGGTGTTTGACGATCCGCAAGTGCAGGCCCGCGGCATGCAGATCGCGCTTGATGGCATTCCCGGAGTGCGCTCCCCGATCCGGATGTCGGATGCGGATTTGTCGCTTCACCGGCCCTCGCCAAAGCTGGGTCAGGATAATTAAAGTCTGGAATTATGGGTCTTTTTGACTGGGTAATTCGGTGTCTAGAAACCGCTCGAAGGCGTCCAGATTAACCGGTTCAAACTGGCCAAAACCCTGCATCCAGACGCTGGCATCGCGCAGCGCGTCCGGCTCGAGCTTGCACCATTTGACCCGCCCGCGTTTTTCCTGCGAGATAAGCCCCGCACGGCTGAGCAACCCCAGATGTTTCGACACGGCCGCAAGTGACATCTCAAAGGGTTCTGCGACATCGGTGACGGCCATATCATCCTCAAGCAACATCGCAAGGATTCTGCGGCGCGTTGGGTCCGCAAGCGCGGCAAAGATGATATCGAGCCGATCAGCCATAAGCGCATAAAGACAAAAACCGCCTGATCGTCAACCAATCGGTTGAATATGCCAAAGTGGTGTCTCGCTTGAACCGGGTGGTAAATGTCGATTTATTTATCGGAGCGATATAAATTACTTTCGATATTTATCAGTAGGTTACAAATAATTTATTCGTATCTGGCACCAGCTTGACTTACCTTTTTTGCAGGCATAGACACAGGCCTGAAATTGATCGAGGTTTTGACCGGTGACCGATCCTGACGAAAAGCAGCGTATGGCGCAGCTGGAAGACAAGATCGCAAGCGCGAAAGCGGTACAGCGGCCCCAAAGCCAGATCGAAGATCACCATTCCCAAGCGCATGCGGGCTGGCGGATGGTGACAGAATTAGTGGCTGGTCTGTTGATCGGCTTTTGCATCGGATACGGGCTGGACAGTCTGTTCGGGACACTCCCGATTTTTCTGGTGTTGTTTGTATTGCTGGGGTTTGCTGGCGGAGTGAAGACAATGCTTCGCAGCGCGCAAGACATCCAGCGGGCGCAGTCGGGTCAATCCGACAAGGACGAGGGGACGTAGACATGGCAAGCGAAGCCCAAGGCGAAGAGACCGGCCTGGTATTTCACCCGATGGAGCAGTTTGTCGTAAAGCCGCTGTTTGGTGGTGATACGGTGATGTGGTACACGCCGACCAATGTGACATTGTGGATGGCACTTACCGTGTTGGCGGTGTTTGCGCTCTTGGTGCTTGGAACGTCGCGCCGCGCGATAATCCCGTCCCGGATGCAGTCCGTGGGAGAGCTGGCTTACGGCTTTATCTACCGAATGATTGAGGATGTCGCTGGCAAGGATGGTGTCAGGTATTTCCCCTACATCATGACTTTGTTCATGTTTATTGTGTTTTCGAACTTTCTTGGCCTGCTGCCGATGGCATTTACCACAACATCCCATATCGCTGTGACCGGTGTATTGGCCATGGCGGTGTTTCTAACCGTGACAATCCTTGGATTTGTTAAGCACGGGTTAGGCTTTTTAGGTGTGTTCTGGATCAGTTCGGCGCCTTTGGTGCTGCGACCCGTTCTGGCATTGATCGAAGTTATCTCTTACTTTGTGCGCCCGCTCAGCCACTCTATTCGACTGGCCGGCAACATGATGGCCGGTCACGCGGTGATCAAGGTGTTTGCAGCCTTTGCTGCGGTTTTGGCCATTTCGCCCTTCGCCATAGTCGCCATCACAGCAATCTATGCGCTTGAAGTTTTGGTGGCGTTCATTCAGGCCTACGTCTTTGCCATCTTAACCTGCGTGTATCTCAAAGATGCACTGCATCCGCATCACTAAATCAACTGTTATAATCCACTAAAAACCAATCGTAAGGAGATTCGACATGGAAGGCGACATAGTACAAATGGGCGCATATATCGGCGCAGGCTTGGCATGTACCGGAATGGGCGGCGCCGCCGTCGGTGTTGGCCATGTGGTCGGCAACTTTCTGTCCGGCGCATTGCGCAACCCGTCTGCAGCTGCAGGCCAGACAGCCACAATGTTTATCGGTATCGCATTCGCAGAAGCTCTGGGGATTTTCTCATTCCTCGTGGCGCTGCTGCTGATGTTTGCCGTCTAAACCTAACGGAACCTTATCCTTACGGTTGGGCGGGGCAATCATGCACCGCCCAATGTAATAGATAATTCCTTCAGGAGGACGGAATGGCAACTCAAACAAACGACGCCGCAGGCCAAGCAGCAGATGCCGCGCCGGGGATGCCCCAGCTCGATTTCTCGACCTTCGGAAACCAGATCTTCTGGCTGGTGGTTACTTTGGTGGCCATTTATCTTATTCTTGATCGCATTGCGCTGCCGCGCATCGCCGAGGTGCTGGCCGAACGTCAGGACAGGATCACCGGCGATATTGCCGCGGCAGAAGACCTCAAAGCGCAGGCCCTCGCAGCGGAAGAGGCTTACAACAAAGCACTGGCCGAGGCGCGAACCGAAGCGCAAACCATTGTGGCAAAAGCCAAGGCCGACATGCAGGTCGAACTGGAAGCCGCTATTGCCAAGGCAGATGTTGAAATTGCCGCCAAAACGGCAGTGTCTGAAAAGGCCATCGCCGAAATTCGGGCCGGTGCGCTGGACAGTGTCAGCCTCGTGGCCACAGAAACCGCAACAGCGGTGGTTGCGGCCATTGGTGGGAGCGCGGATGCGGATGCAATCTCCGCCGCGGTAACAGAACAGATGAAAGGGTGAAGCCAATGTATAGATTAACGTTGATCGCCGCCTTTGTGATGGCCAGCCCCGCGCTGGCAGCGGAGGGTCCTTTCGTCTCGCTGCGCAATACAAACTTTATTGTGTTGTTGTCGTTTCTTTTGTTCATCGGGGTTTTGTTAAAGTACAAAGTGCCCTCGATTCTGATGGGTCTTTTGGACAAACGCGCTGATGAGATCACTGCGACATTGAACGATGCACGCTCATTGCGCGAAGAGGCGCAGACACTGCTGGCGTCGTATGAACGTAAGCAGCGCGAAGTTCAGGAGCAGGCTGACCGGATTATCGCACAGGCGAAAGTCGATGCGGAACTAGCGGCTGCTCAGGCTAATGAAGATTTGAAATTGTCGGTTGAGCGCCGTGTGCTTGCTGCGCAAGACCAGATCGCTTCGGCCGAAGCCTCAGCCGTGAAAGAGATCAAAAGTCAGGCGATCACAGTCGCCATGGCTGTGGCAACTGATGTCTTGGCCAAACAGATGACAGCAGCGTCTGGCAACAAGTTGATTGACGACGCCATCAAAGAGATCGATGCTAGGCTGCATTGAGCATCTGAGCTCAATGATATGAAAACCCGGTGAAACATCCGGGTTTTTTGATTTTTCGATTTAGTATCTACAAAGCAAGTGCAGTTTAAGCGCTTACTGCCAGTCTATGCTGGGCAGTTTAGTTTTAATTATTGTCGGCTTTTTTCATGCTCAAACCGGCGCTGTGCATAGTCGGCATTGGCATTGGCGCGGTTTTGATCTTCCAGACACCCGCGTACATAATTGAGATGCGCCTCAACCGCTGCTTGCGCGCCGGCAGGGTCCCTGTTTTGCAAAGCATCGTTGATGGCGCGGTGTTGGGCGAGCAGTTCATCGCGGGTGGTGCGCTGTTTGAACATCACACGGCGATTGTAAAACACGCCCTCCTGAAGCAGTTGATACATTGACCGCATCATATGCAGCATAATCACGTTATGGCTGGCTTCGATGATGGACAAGTGAAATTCGGCATCAAGGCGGGCTTCATCTGCAGCATGGCGTTTGCTATGCGCCATTTCCATTTTTTGAAACAGCGTTTGGATCACTTGCAGATCCATATCAGAGGCAAGACGAGCGGCCCGGCTGGCGGCCAGACCTTCCATATCGCGTCGGAACGACAGGTAATCAAACACCGCTTCATCGTGATCGGCAAACAGTTTAATCAAAACCTCAGAAAATGCGCTGCCTAGAACGTCTGCCACAAATATTCCGGCATTTGCTTTCGTAACCAAAAGACCCTTTGCCTGCAGATTGGCAATAGCTTCGCGCAACGAGGGCCGTGACACCGTCAGCCGTTCGGATAATTCACGCTCGGAAGGCAGACGTTCCCCGGGCCTTAGAATGCCGCGCAGGATCAACTGCTCGATCTGACGGCTGACCGCTTGGGAAAGTTTTTCTGTTCGAACTTGCTTGAACGGCATTTGTAACCCTTTCGTGTGCCGTATATCTGGTGCAGTCTTACGCAACAATAGGTGTCAATACATTTGACGGGTGTCAGCCCACACGGATTTGTCGATTTAAAGACTTTATTAACCTAACTTACCCTACGTTTACGAATGATCCGTCAGCTCATTTTACTGTTTATTATCATCGTAAATCCTGCCTGTGTTTTTTATGGCAATGACTTTACTTATCTTCCGGTGTTTCGGGTGCAAGAAGGTGGTAGTGAATTCGATGTGCGTGTGGGGGCAAATGTGGCTCAGACAATACGTAGAAATTTCGAATGGAATCCTTCTTTTGAAACAGTTGCGCGCCGGTCTGCGGCATTGACTGCGCGGCTTAGCGGTTGCAAGGTTGGCTGGGTAATCGGCGACCCATCGGTGCAGGTTCTCGGCTTGTCGTGCGGCGGCGCACCACCTGCCAAAAAGCCAAATCTGTGGCGTAGGGCCGCGTTCTCTTGTGACCGTTATGAATACCGTCATGGACAGGATGAACTGATCTGTAACGGTTAGCCCAGAGCCTTCTCCATAAATATTGAGACTTTATTTTCAGTATAATCGCCGAACGGACCACAAATTGTGAACCCCAGACGGCGATACAGCCCCACGGCAGATTTCAACGAATCTCCGGTTTCCAGTCGCAACACTGGCAGGCGCGCTTGCCGAGCCTCAAGTTCGATCCGTCTGAGAATTTTCTCACCTACGCCCTGACCACGGGCAAAAGGTTGGGTGAACATTGACTTTATCTCGCCATAACCTGTTCTTACAGCGAGGGCCCCACAGCCGAGGGTTACGTTATATTCACGCGCCACAAAGAACTGTATCTGAGGTGCGCATAGCTCGTCACTTGAAAGGGCAAAACTGTCCTCGGGGCAAAACAGCTGTTCCATCAACGCATGGCTTTTTGACAATAAAGCCGCTACCTCTGTGTCTTTTGGATTTCCTGGTTCGATAATAACTGTCATTGCACCCCCTAATTTTTACCACAGGATTATCTTCTATCCAAAATGACCCCAACGCTGCTGACTCCACTATATTTCGTTGATATACTCAAGTACATCGCCACATTTTGTGGTTGATCGTTGACTCATTCGCAGATTTGCCGGAACATCTGAGCGAGAATAAGAATCATGGGCATCCGACGTGCGGTTTTCAAAACTCAGACTGAGCGGCTTTAAAAGCTTTGTCGACCCCACAGACCTGATTATCGAGAATGGGTTGACGGGTGTTGTCGGTCCAAACGGGTGTGGGAAGTCCAACTTGCTTGAAGCGCTGCGCTGGGTGATGGGTGAAAACCGCCCGACTGCGATGCGCGGTGGTGGCATGGAAGATGTGATCTTTGCTGGGGCGGCGACCCGGCCCGCCCGCAATTTTGCCGAGGTCAGCTTGCATCTGGACAATTCCGAGCGGTTGGCTCCCAGCGGGTTTAACCAATCAGACAGTCTGGATATCGTACGTCGGATCACCCGTGATGCAGGCTCGGCCTATAAGGCCAACGGCAATGAGGCGCGGGCCCGCGATGTCCAGATGTTGTTTGCCGATGCCTCGACTGGCGCCCATAGCCCAGCCCTGGTCCGTCAGGGACAAATTTCCGAATTGATCAACGCCAAACCCAAAAGCCGGCGCCGTATTCTTGAAGAAGCCGCAGGCATCTCGGGCCTTTACCAGCGACGGCATGAGGCCGAGTTAAAACTAAAGGGGGCCGAGGGTAACCTTGAACGGGTTGATGACGTGCTAGAACAACTGGCTGGCCAGTTATCACAGCTTGACCGGCAGGCCAAACAGGCAGCCCGTTACCGTACTATCGGTGAAGACTTACGAAAATTTGAGGGCATGTTGCTTTATCGACGTTGGAAAGAGGCCGATGAAGCGCGACAGTTGGCACAAGGTGATTTGCGACAAAAAATCACTGAGGCCGGACGTGCCGAAGCGCAGGCGCGCACCGTATCCGCGCAGCGCCAGAAATTAGAAGAGGGGTTGCCACCACTGCGCGAGGAAGAGGCGATTGCGGCGGCGGTCCTGCAGCGTCTGCAGGTTCAGCGTGATACGCTGAAAGATCAAGAAGAACAGGCACGCCAGACAATTGCTACGCTTGCTCGGCGCATAGAACAATTGACCATGGATATCGAGCGCGAGGCTGGGTTGAACCGCGATGCTGGTGACACCATTGATCGCCTCGAATGGGAGGCGGGTGAACTGGCTAAGGCGGGAGAGGGTCATCATGAAAAACTTGACCGATCCATGATTGTGGCCCGTGAGGCGGCGGGTTTGCTGAAAGACAAAGAAACCGCACTGTCGCAGCTTACTGAAGATGTCGCACGTCTGGCGGCGCGTCACCAATCGGTGCAGCGGTTTTTACAAGACAGTCAGGCTTTGCTGCATAAGTCTGAAACTGAACTGGTCCGGGCACAGGCCAATGTGGTGTCCTCACAAGAGGTGCTGCAAGCTGCGACACAAACGTTTAAATTGGCCGGCGACCAACAGCTTGACGTAGAGGCAATGGCGGCGCGGGCTGATGCGGATTTATTGTCGGCCGAAGTGGCGCGAACCGAGGCCCAAAACCACGAAACATCCGCGCGTTCTGCCCGTTCCGAGGCCGAAGGGGCGACAAACGCGCTGCGTGCTGAGCTGTTGGCGCTGCGTAGGCTGGTCGACAGAGATGCCGGTGACGGCGCACATATCCTTGATCAATTGCGGGTCAATAGAGGCTTTGAAAAAGCTTTGGGGGCTGCGTTGGCTGACGATTTGCGCGCGCCGGTTCTGGACGGACAGGAGGGCTCGGGCTGGCAGTCTTTACCACTGTACCCTCAAACCCAGAAGCTGCCCGCTGAGGTGCAACCCTTAGGTCAGCATGTTTCGGCGCCAGAGGTTCTGGTGCGTCGCCTCGATCAAATAGGTCTGGTTACCGCAGGCCAGGGGGCGGCGTTGCAGTGTGATTTGAAACCTGGCCAACGTTTGGTCAGCTGCGATGGCGATCTGTGGCGGTGGGATGGATTCATTGCGCTGGCAGCGGATATGCCGTCTGCCGCAGCCCTGCGGCTGGAACAGCGCAACCGGTTGGAGGAATTGACCGAACAGACGGCGCAGGCCCACGAGATAATGCAAGTGGCGCAAAGCGAGCATAGCACCCGCAGTGCTGATCTGGCTGATCTGACGCGGGCAGATACGGCAGCCCGCGAAGCCAGGCGCGACGCGGATCGGCGACTGGCCGAGATCAATCGCGCTCTGAGCCGCGCTGAAGCCGAGCAGAACCTGGCGACTGGAAAACTAGAGGACCTAAGCTTTGTGGTGCGCCGATATCAGGATGAGGTCTCAGCCGCTGGCAAACAATATGCTGACGCAGAGGTGTCTTTGGCCGAACTTGCCGATCTCGACGGGTTGCGTGCTCAGGTTGAGGGTTTGAAAACAATTGTCGAGACAGCGCGCAGCCAGATGATCGCCGACCGCTCGGCGCAGGATGCACTGCGCCGCGAGGGCGAGGCGCGCGCCCGTCGCAATCAAGAAGTCACCAAAGAGATTGGCGTTTGGAAACACCGGCTGGTGACTGCAGAAACCCGCAGTTCCGAGCTGGCCGAACGCAAGTCATCTTCTGAGGGTGAGATGCAAGCCGCCAGCACGACACCTGATATGATTGCCACCAAACGCGAAGAACTGCACGCGGCAATCTCCGAGACTGATGTGCGGCGCAGGGCCGCCGCTGATCACCTTGCTGAGGCGGAAAATTTGGTGCGGCAGGCGGTTGCGACTGAACGCGACGCTGAACGTACGGCGTCTGACGCACGTGAAATGCGCGCCGGTGCCGAGGCGCGTGCCGACGCCGCACAGGAGACGGTCACCTTTGCGGCTGATCGCATTTCTGAGGCGCAAGAGCACACACCAGAAGAATTGCTCGGTGCACTTGCGGTGGATCCGGGAAACATCCCGGCATCCGACCTGCTCGAGGCTGATGTCAGCCGCCTTAAACGCCAGCGCGATGCTTTGGGGCCGTCAATTTGCGGGCGGAAGAAGATGCCAAACAGGTTGCCGAAGAACATGCCGCCCTTTTGTCAGAAAAAACTGATCTTGAGGCTGCGATCAAAACATTACGAGCGGGTATTGCCAGTTTGAACCGCGAGGGCCGCGAACGCCTGTTGACGGCCTTTGAGCTGGTGAACAGTAATTTTGGCTTGTTGTTCACGCATTTGTTTGGCGGTGGCGAGGCCAGTCTGGTGATGGTGGAAAGTGATGATCCGCTGGATGCTGGCCTAGAGATTATGTGCCAGCCGCCGGGCAAAAAGCTCTCGACGCTGAGCCTATTGTCGGGGGGGGAACAGACGTTGACAGCGATGGCACTGATCTTTGCTGTATTTTTGGCCAACCCAGCGCCGATCTGCGTGCTGGACGAAGTTGATGCCCCGCTCGATGACGCCAATGTCACAAGGTTTTGCGATCTGCTTGATGAAATGTGCCGGCGCACAGACACCCGGTTTTTAATCATCACCCACCATGCGGTCACGATGGCGCGCATGGACCGGTTGTTTGGGGTGACCATGCAGGAACAGGGGGTCAGCCAACTGGTGTCGGTTGATCTTAAACGTGCAGCTGCAATGGTCGCCTGATTACAATTGGTTTAGTAGTGCAGGCGTTGGCCAAGCGTCTGCGGGCAGGCCGAGACGCTGCTGTACGTCTTGAATTGCCAGGCGCGTTTTTGCCCCCAAGATGCCATCAATATCCCCAACATCATATCCATAGCTTTCCAAAAGTGTTTGCAATTGTTTCATCTCGGAACCGGTCAAGCCGACATCGGGAACGCCGGCGTCAAAGATTTGTGCTCCCTCGAGGCGGGTGGCGAAATACGCCGCCGTGGTGACATAAATAAAGCTTTGGTTCCATTCAAAATAGACATCAAAATTTGGATAGGCCAAAAAGGCCGGCCCGTTGCGCCCCTGCGGCAAGATCACGTTTGCGAGCAGGTTGCGGTTCGCAAAGGCACCGCTGCGCGGCACCACCCCAAGTGTTGCCCATTCCGACACAGGCTTTGCCTTGCCGAGGCCCGTCAGCGACCAGTCAAGATCACCCGGCACATAGATTTCTTGCAGCCATGGTTGGTTAGCCTGCCACCCCAATGCCCGCAGCATATTTGCGCCAGAGAGCAAGGCGTCAGGAGCCGAGGTCTTGAGGCTTACCTCGCCGTCACCGTCGCCATCAACGCCATTGTGCAGGATATCGTCAGGCAGCATTTGTACCATACCAATCTCGCCAGCCCACGCACCCGTTGTGGTCGCCGGATCAAAGTCACCCTGTTGAAAAAGTTCGAGCGCGGAAAATACCTGTGGTCGGAACAGTTGAGGCCGGCGGCAATCATGCGCCAGTGTCAACAACGCGTTCAGTGTGTTGAAATTTCCCTGATATCCGCCATAATCGGTCTCAAACGCCCAAAATGCCAGTAACACTCCGCGGGACACGCCGTATTGAGCCTCCATCTGGTCAAATATATGGCTGTATTTGGCGGCTTTTGCGCGGCCTGTGTCGATGCGGTTTTGGCTGATCAACCGCCGTGAGAAATCCACAAATGGCATTTGAAACACGCCCTGTGCGCGGTCGGCTTTAATGACTTTAGGATCTTGGGAAGCCCCTGAAAAAAACTGGTCCACAGCACTGCGGCTGTACCCCAAACCCCGAGCTTCGGTTTTTATGTCGCCTATAAAGCTGGCAAATGACCCACCGCAGGCGGCCTGAACTTGTGCGGTCTGTGTGAGTAACACGATAAACAGTGAGGAGATAAGGAAACGCATGCAAGCTCCGAAAACTGGTGATTTTGAGGCATCCTATCACGCCAACCTAAACTGACAAGGCATGCAGGACAATGAACACCTGAAGCAGGGCCAGCATTGCGGCCCAGCTTTTCCACAGCGCGGTACAGGTCTGGTGGATATCGCCGACACCCAGAGCAGTTCGGCCCGGTGCGTTAACCCAAGGAAAAGTTTCTAGCTTGCCGTCATAAGATCTGGGCCCCGACAGGGCCACGTCCAGTGACAGCGCCATTGCGGCCTCGGGCCAACCGGCATTGGGCGAGCGGTGCAGTTTGGCGTCGCGCCTGATCTGCCGCCAGCCACCGTATTGGCCATGCATCAGCGCAATAAGCGCTGCGGTGAGCCGTGCAGGCACCAGATTGAGCAGATCGTCAAATCTGGCCGACGCCCAGCCAAAATCACGATAGGCGTCGTTGCGATAGCCGATCATACTGTCCGCGGTGTTGGTAATTTTGTAGATTAATAGTCCCGGAAGACCGCCAATCAGAAACCAAAATGCTGGGGCCACGACCCCGTCAGAAAGGTTTTCTGCCGCTGACTCGATTGTGGCGCGAGCGATCTGGGCGACGTCCATTTCCTTGGTGTCTCGCCCGACAATCCGCGCCACCTGTTTGCGGCCCTCGGCCTCAGATATGTGTAAGCCTTTGGCAACGGCTGTTATATGATCAAGCAAACCCCGGTGGGCGAGCAGTATCACCGCCAGCGCAATTTCGATCACCGGGCCTGCCAGCGCCAGTATCCAACCGGTACAGCTGGCAATAGCGATCAGCGCTAGCAGTGCAAAAACGCCCTTGCGTTTGCGGTCGGACCCCTTGTTATGGGTTTTATCGAGCCATGAGATGATTTTCCCCATAATCACCACGGGGTGGGGCGCGCGGCCCCAAAGCCAATTCGGGTCGCCGATCACGGCATCCAAGATCAGTGCAATTACCAAAAGTTCTGCGGTGTTCA
>Ga0114994_10000871_pt1 | contig 21069 bp, 13 predicted proteins | sample ArcticOcean_MG_C_9_FD_87043 | JGI IMG/M metagenome (GOLD analysis project Ga0114994, IMG submission 87043) | Marine microbial communities from western Arctic Ocean - ArcticOcean_MG_CB2_152 | ecosystem: Environmental > Aquatic > Marine > Oceanic | place: Arctic Ocean: Canada Basin | collected...
AAGTACTCCGGCCTAGGTTTCATACATATCCGACGGAACTGGAGCCAAGTGCCCGCGCTCGGAGGGCGGGAGACGAATTCTACTAGACACTTCCCTCCGATAGGTGTGTTTACATCCCTTCGACAGTGGTAGAGTCCATCCAGCCCACCAGAACGGTTACTGAGGTGGCTTAGGTGTTCCGTTAACTCCGCGCGGTTCGCCGACTTCGCGCCCCCACGTTTATATATTGCCCCGCGGCCCGGCGGAGTCTAGGAGCCGCGAGGGTAAGTTCCCGGGCCGCTAATATAAAATAAATGTATTTGGCGAACGACTATGGTAAATTATGAATTTGGGAGCTCACTGATTTCAACCCTCACCAACCTGTGAAGCCGTCTATCTCGGGCGCGCTCGGGCACCGCGGGGGATTTGGGAGTCGCGGCGATGGCGCGGGGGGTAAACAATTAGTGGCAGCATACCTGGCAGCCTATGACGAGGGAGCTAGATACACCTAATTTACTCGCTCGGCTCCGGCTCCGGCGCCAGCTCCGCGTCCGCGAGCGCCGCCCGGAAGGCCTCGAACTCCGACAGCGGGACGCGGTCCCGCGGCAGCAGGGCCACGCACAGCGCGGCGTACGCGTCCAGCGTCCGGAGCGCCTTCTGCCGCGCGGGCCTGAGCAGCGCGCGCCGCGTCGACGCGTGCTCGAGGAACGCGTGGCACGTGCTCCGCATGGTCTCGTCCGTCGCCAGCGCGGCGGCCGCGGCCGCGCGCGCCGCGCCCGCCAGGACCTCGGGCTGGGCCCAGGGCGCCCCCTTGCAGGCGTGGAGCTGGGCCTGGGACGCGTCCGCCGCGGCCACGCCCGGCGGCAGGGCGTCCCGCAGGCAGCGCAGGGCCTCCACGTAGGGGCCCGCGAGCGCGCGGTGCGCCAACGCCACCACCCGCGCGCACGCGGCCCGCAGCGCGTCCTCGAGTTGCTTCTTGGCGTCGAGGGGCCGCGCGTCTTCGAGCGTCACGGAGGCTTTCGTGCGCCCGAAGAGCCGGCCCAGCACGCCGCGCGTCTCCGGCGGCTTTGTGGCAACAACGCCCGGCGTCAACCGCGCGCCGAGCGGCGCCACCTTCTCCCGCAGCACCAATAAATGCGCCACGGCGAAGAGCTGCAGCTCGAGAGGCCGCGCGCCCAGCGCCGGCAGGCGCCGCTGGGCGTCGTCCAGTTGCGCGACGACGCCCGACACGGCCAGTTTCGCGAGGTCGTCGAAGGCCGCGCCCTCGACCCTCGCGGCCTTGGCGTCCGCCAGGGCTTTGAGGGCGCCGCGCAGGGGCGCGGCCCACCGCCGGGGCACCAGCGCCCGCTTTAGTTCGTCGTCCGTTATGATCGCGGCCACCGCGGCGCGGACGCCCATGTGCGCCAAGTCCGCGCCGCGGCGCTGTGCCGCGAGCCGGACCTCCTCGAGGGCCGTGCCCGTGGAGTCGGCCGCGCCGAGGGTTCTACACAAAGCCACCACGCTCCCGAGCTCGCCGAAGTCGTCCAAGTGGCGGATCTGGGCCGCGGCCGCGTCACGCACCTCGATCGCCAGCGTCGCGAGCGCCGCGTCGCGCGCGTCCGCGGCCGCGTCATCCAGACCGCCCGCCGTCGCGAAGATGGTGGCGTGGAGCTGCGTCTCCCGCGCGCAGCGCTCGCGGCACGCGACCGCGCCGGCCTCGATCGCGCCCAGACAGGTCTGCTGGCGGAGCGCCGCCTCGACCTCCGTCGCGGCGCTGGGCAGGCGGTGGGCCCAGTAGGTCTTCTGGACGGCCGCGGCCGCGTGGAGGGCCGCGGTCCGGACAGGTTCCTCAAACGGCCCCCCCAGGAGCGCCAGCAGGCGCGCGAGCTTCGGCGCCCGGTCCAACAACGCGGCGTCGTCCGCGGCCGGCGCCGCCCGTTGCAACGCCACGTCCGCGGCCGCGGCGATCACCGCGCACGCGCGGCAGCGCTGCTGCCGCAGCGCGCGGAGCGCGCCCTCTTCGTCCCGGAACGTCGGCGCTACTTTGCTCGCCACGCGCCGGATCTTCTCGTCTAAAGCCACTACGCTTCTCACAAAGTCCCCGACCTCCTCGTCGGTGCCGTCGACGGAGACGTTGCCCAGGTCCAGGGGTTCGAGGTCCGCGAGGGCTTCGTCGTAGACCTCCGCCTCCAAGGCCAGCTTGCGCTGGGCCGCCACGATCTGGTCGCAGGCCGCGGCCACGTCTAACGCGGCGGCGCGGGACTGGGCGGCGCTCCGGTTGATTTGTCGGACTCTTCCTAATGCGCCGGCGACCGATCTGGCGAAGTCCCTACACCTCTCACCTTCGTCCGCGAGCACCGCGATGCGGCGCTCGAGCGCGCGCTCCTCCTCTAGCTGATCGCCGGCCGCGCGCGCCACGGCCGCGTAGTCCAGGCGCGCGGCGCGTTTGTACGTCTCGGCGAGGCCCGCGCGGTGCGCGTTGACGCGCGCGTCGGCGTCGAAGGGCGGCGCGGTGACGAGGGCGTGGAGCCGCGCGGTGGCGGCCTCGACCTGGCTCGGCGGGGCGGCCATGGTTCAGATCCCGACCGGCTGAGCAGTTTCGAGGCTCTCCGGCGTTATGAGGGTCGCCGCGAACCGCGGCGCTGGGTCGAGGGATTTCTGAGGCTCTGAAACCACGCTTGCTCCAGCAGCTATTGCCGTGCCCCGGCTACGCCGGCGCCTCAGTTTTTTTGTCAAGGGACGGGTTTTCACGCAAAACGGGTTTCGATCAAGTGCACACGCGCGCGCCTTACGCTGCTCGCTGCTCTATCGATACGGGGGAGTTGAACGTATATACTGCTCCCGGCAAAAGCGTGCCGCAACTAAGCTTCTCCGAGAGGGGCCAAGGCAAGGCAGAGCCCGGAAGCTACTCGGTCGACGACATCGCACCGAGACGACGGCGCTGCACGTGCGCCTGCTCATGCTCGCAGGGGCGGCGCACGCGTGGCGCCGGGCCGCTGGGAGGACGGCGGTGCGGCTGAAGACTTCGACGTCCGCGAAGTCCGCGTCGATGGACAGCGCCTCGAGCTCGTCGAGCGTCGAGGAGCTCGCGAAGCGGCTCGGCCACCGCTGGAAGGACGTCCGGCGGCTGCAGAGCGCCGTGGCGCACCCGGCGACGGCGGCGAACGATTCGTACAACGCGGTACGCTTCGAAAGATTCGAGTTCCTTGGCGACCGCGTCCTCAATTTGGTCGTGGCCGAGTACCTGCACGAGACGTACCCGAACGAGGACGAGGCCGCGGCGAATCTAAGGTTGGTGCAATTGGTGCGGCAGGACGCGTTGTTGGCCGTGGGCCGGGGCTGGCAGCTCGAGCCGCGCCACTACAAGAATAACGGCCAGAACAACGGTGTGATTGCGGACACGGTCGAGAGCGTCGTGGCCGCGGTGTTCCGGGACGCGGGCTACGAGGCCGCCAGGGCCTTCGTGCGGCAGAGCTGGGCGCCTTTGTTTGCTCAAATGGAGACCGCGGGGGCGCCGGAGAAGGACGCCAAGACGAGGCTCGGCGAGGTGGCTAATTCTCGCGGGCGGCCACTGCCCGCCTACGAGGTCGTGGCGCGGAGCGGCAAGTCGCACGACCCCGAATTCACGGTGGTCTGTCGGTGTCCGACAGCTCCACGCCGTCGACGCGTTCCTCGTACGCGCACGCCGACAGGGATTCGCGATCCGCGCAGGTCCGCGCCTTCTTCGACGGGATCAGCGAGGTGGCGACGGCGCGGGCGTCGGGCGGGCGGAGGCCCCGGCGGCGCGCGGAGATTCTGGCCGCGGACAAGATCCTGCGCCGGCTCGAGGAGCTCGACAAGGACGCGGACGTGCGGAAGGCGCTCCGGGGGGTAACATAGCACACATTCACTTGGTATTTAGGCGCCGGAGCTGCGAGGGCGTCACCACGGCGGACCCGTCCGGGGCCACGACGCGGTGGTCGTCCCCGAGGCCCTCGTACAACGCGATCATCGACTGCAGCTTTTGCGCCGCGAACTGCTGCGGGTTCCGCTTCCGGTCGCGCGCCATCTTGTTCGTGTCCCGCCCGTGCTTCTTCATCAATTTCACGATGTACGCCTGCTTCGCCTCGGCCATGGGGTTCCGCCGCGCGTTCGTGTTCCTATCAATAGCCATAATATTTGCGGGCTGCGGCGCGTCCACCAATTCCAGCGTGACCTCCTGGGCCTGCGGCACGCGCGACGGCGCCGCGCCGGGCATGCCCACGGTCCGGTTGGAGTCGTGGCTCAGGCCCATGCGCGCCATGTTCGCGCAGCGGCTCTTCCGCAGGTCCCAGTGCTTGGCGATCTCGGGGTTCGTGTGCTGTACTTTTTTGAACACTCTCTTCGGCTGCTTCTGCTTGGGGCCATTTCTTTTGGCTGCGGCACCGCGTTTTTTTATGTGGACCATTGTTGTGCTTGGCTGCGCTGTGTGGCTGTACGCTGCTGCGCGCTGCTGCTTTTTTTACTTGTTGTGCTATGCGACGGCTCTGCGTGCTGTGCTTGCTGTTATTTTTGAGCGCGGTGCTGCTGTACGCTACTGCGCGCTGCTGCTTTTTTTACTCGTTGTGCTATGCGACGGCTGTGCGTGCTGTGCTTGCTGTAATATTTTTGTGTGCTGTGTACTGTGCCACTGCTGTGCTTGCTGGGCTGCTGCTCCCGCGTCGACGGGGGTCCGGCGCAGCTAGTATCGTTGCGTGTGTGCTTCTAACCCCTCTTTAGTTGGAGTGGCAATACAGAGGCGAGCTATTTTTTTCGCCCGCAAAAAGTGCGGGTTGTTCGGGTTTTCACGCATTTTTTCGTAATGCTCGCGCCATCAGGCACCTCCTCGGGCGTCGCGCGATCAGCGATCAGCTCGTTTTGCGACTTGGCGCGTCTCGGCGTGCGCATTCCAGCTCAAAAGCGACAGCCGTAGGCATCGCACCGCAGTTGTTTGGCGGCAGCCTTCGAGCGCGCATTCGTGCGTGCGTGAAGAGCGTGAAACTAGCCTCGAACGTTTCACGCACGCGTAAGCTTGGAGCTCTACTTTGAGTGAGAGGCTGCAATTCAATAAAGCAGCGCCGCGCACGTATAACAGCGGGAAAGCTACATATATAGCAGACGCGCGCGATAAGAAACAAACATGCTCTCCTGCTGCCGGGCGCCCGCCAAACGGAACCGGCGGACGGACGCCATGAGCCCGCGCCGGCCCCTGCAGCGGTTCCCGAGTATTTTGAAGACCGCGCCTTTGGAGGTCGAGGCCGCGGCGGGCCTCTGGTCCTCCCAGCAGCAGCAGGCGCTGGCGGAGACGCCCAAGAGCCAGGAGCAGGGCTGGGACTGGATCGACGTGCAGGAGAGCAAGACCCCCAGTCCGCGCCGGAGCGCGTCGGCGAGCTCGAGCCCCGGGCGGCCCTCGCGCCAGAGCTCCACGTCTTTCTCGGGCGACGGCTCCGATTTGGACGACACGGCCTACTCCGGGCGGGTCGTGCGGCGGTCGACGTCCAAGGGCGACGTGACCTTATTTCTCCCGAAGAGCCCGAAACCAATGGCGCAGGACGCGGCGCCGGCCGGCGATCTGCGGCGATTGATGGGGAACTTGTCTGAGATGGATATGGCGCTGGCCTCATCTGACGAGGACGACGACGACCGGAGAAGGCGGCGGTGGGGCGTGTCCGGCAGCTGGGGCGAGCACTCGGACCACAACAGCTCGCGGAGCTCGGGGCTCGACGACACGCACCTCAATGGGAGGGCTGTCGTCGGGTCCACGAGCTTCGCGGACGTCGGGGCGCTGGACTGCGGGGCGCTGGCGCGGGCGCCGTCGTCGGACGTGAGTTCCATCACGTGCAAGGGCGGGCTCGCGGCCGCTCTCTCGGACGATATGGACGGTTCGATGCATAACAGCCGCTCCGGCGGCGAGCTTGCCCTGGACGATTCGATGGATAGTTCCAAGCACAACAACCGCGTCTGCGGCGAGCTCGAGGCCGCCCTGGACGATTCCATGGACCATTCGAGGCACAACAACCGCGCCTGCGGCGAAGGCGAGCTCGCGGCCGCCTTGAAACCGCAACCGGACGAGGGGCTGGACCACTCCATGCACAACAGCCGCTCCTGCGGCGACATGCCCCAGCGGGGCTTCGAGCTCCTGACGCGGCGGTCCAGCAGCGTGCCGACGATCGGCGGGACGCGGCCGGGCAAGTCGGTCAGCGGGCGCATCCACTTCGGCGAACCGCTGGTGCGGCGCGTGGACTGCTTCGCGCCCGCGTCCAGCAAGGAGAAGGCGGCGACGTGGTACACGCGCGCGGAGTACCGCTCGATCCGCGACGCGGCCTGGTTCATCGAGAGCCTGGACGTCGTCAGAGGCGTGGGCGACGACGCGCCCAGCGCGCCGGCGACGGCCTTCGGGGAGTCGCGGCGCGGGCTCTGCGACGACGACACGACCAAAAAGCGGCTCGCGCGGATCCGGGCCGTGCGCTTCGCCGTGGCCTCGGCGTCGCGGCACGGGCTGCCCGCGGACGTCGTGGCGCGCCTGGCCGCGACGCCGGACGCGGCGCTGCAGGCCGTGGAGCACGCGAAAGAAGATAGGGCGGCCGCGCTCACGGACGACGACGACTCCGCGCGGGCTGCTGAAAAAGCGCCCAGCGGGCCGCCGCGCGTCGACCGCGCGGCCGTGATGAAGCTGCTGCAGGACCACGGCGGGGGGGTCTACGGCGTCGCCGCCATGGTGCGCAAGGACTCGTTCTCACGGTTGGAGGACGCCCAGGTGTCCAAGTCGCCCACCCAGGAGGCGGCGACCGCGGCGGCGCGCTACCGCCACGCGCTGCGCCTGTACTCGTCGACGCGCGCGCGGTCCGCGCCGGATAGCAATAGTTGGACCTCGCCGCGGCTTGGGGCCTGATTGTGTTCGCCCGGTCTGGGCGCTTGCCCTCCGTAATTCGAAGTTTGTGTTATTCATATATGCGGACTGCTCCTGGAAACCGGGCCGGATGCTCCTGTGTAAGGAGCTCAGTTTCAACGGTGGCTAAATCTAGTGAGACGGGTTTTACCTACGGGTTTTGCGTTGTCAATCGACTTATCTGGCAGCTAGCTTGGCAATCGTCATCATCAGCAATCGGAGCGCTCGTCGTAGCGTTGATTGCCCTTGGCCCTACGGTGCAGAGGCTCATCACCACTTGCATAGCAGCAGTCCTGCCGACGGCTACGGCAAGCGCTGCTTTGACGTGTCGAAACAGAAGGCATGGTCGCGTCCGTCAACTTTGCTGCGCTACTTGTCATCCGCACTGTAAGCGCGACGACGCTGAGCACTTCCTACGACGCCGCAAAGCTCAATGCCTACTTCGCGGCGAAGCCCGGCGTGCTCGCGGCGCGTGCCGCGGAATTGGCGGGAATCGCTGCGTCGACAACGGCGATGCTCGTCGCGGCGGCCGCAAAATCACCACCGGCGTCGGCGAGCGAGTTCTGGGCCCGCGACGGCACGTCAGCGGCCGTCGCCGCGGCCGTCGAGGGGGGGGGGGCGACGTTCGCCAAATTCGGGCAAGCCGCCGCGTCGCGCCCGGACCTCATCACGCCGCCGCTTGCGCGCGCGCTGAGGGGGCTCCAGGAGCGCATGGCGCCCTTCGCCGGCGGCCGCGCGGCCGTCGAAAAGGCACTTCGCGCGACGAAAAATCCTCCAGCAATGGTGGAGGAGGTGCTAGCCACGCTGTCCACGGAACCCGTGGCCGCCGCGTCCGTGGGCCAGGTCTACCGGGCGAAGTTGGGAAAAAGGTCCATCGCGATTAAAGTGCGACGGCCACAGGTTCTCGAGACCGTCGCCGCGGACGCGGCCCTGGTCCGCGGCGCCGCGGGCCTTTTGCAACCGCTCGTGCGGACGGACCTCGTGGGCGCGTGCGACGAGTTCTTTTCGCGGCTCTTCGAGGAGTGCGACTACGGGCGAGAGGTCGCTAATGCAAGGCTCTTCCGCGATTTGTACGGTTTAGGCGTGGGCACGGCCACGGCGTCGCTGCCGAAGATTGGCGGGTTGCGGGGCGTGATCGTCCCCGAGATGGTCGAGGCGCTCTGCGGCGAGTCCGTCGTAACCATGGACTGGGTCGACGGCGGGCGCCTCGACGGCGTTTTGGACGGTGGAGGCGATCGGGGAGAGGACCTTGCGTTGCTCGAGCTGGGCATCCGCTGCACGCTCTCGCAGCTCCTGGAGACAGGTATACTGCACGCGGACCCGCACGGCGGGAACCTCCGCAAGGTCCGCGACGGCACGGCGTGCCGCCTCGCGTACTTGGATTTCGGTTTGCTCGCAACCGTGCCCGAGAATGTGAGGGACGGCCTTGTCTGCGCCGTAGCGCTCCTCTGCTTCTCTCGCGACATCGACGCGGTCGCTCTTCTCTTCGGGGAGTTGATGTTGCTACCACCAGAAGTGCTCGAGGACCCGACGGAGCTCGCGGCATTACGAACAGCGCTCGCCGCGACTGTTGATGACGTCCTTGTGTTCTCTGAAGGCCGGGAGCCCCCGGTGCTCAAGTTTGACCGGCTCCTCGACGCGCTCGCGCGCCTCGTGCCGAGATTCGATTTTCAACTTCCCCCTTATTTTGCGAACAATGCTCGTGCAATCGACGGCCTCGAGGGCATGGCCAAGTCCCTCGACCCGGACTTCAACATCCTATCTGTTGTGTACCCGTACGCGCTCGGGCGGCTCCTGCGAAACCCCTCCGCGTCGCCCGTTGTCGCCGACACGCTACGTACGCTCGTCACCACGGACGGTCTATTAGACCGCCGCAAGGCCCGCGCGCTCCTGCGAGATGCCGCCGAGTTAGCGGGCGTGAAACGGCGGCGCGTCCTCCTGGACACGGTCCGCGCGAAGCAGGGTCGGCGCTTCGTCCGCGAGCTCCTGCGCGCGAGGCGGCCCCGACCACGCCACGCTCTAGACGGTGTTTTGTGAATGTTCTATGTATCTTATATCTTTACGTGCAGATGCTTACAGAAGCCCCGGGCGCCTAGCACAGCCCCTGGAGCACGTTGAAGAAGTAGTTGCACTCGAGCCGGCCGTCGTCGTCTAAGTCGGTACAGTGCACGGCGTTCTTGACGACGCTCTCGCCGAAGAGGGCTCGAATAGACTTGGGCCGCAGCGTCCGCGCCAATAACACGTCGCAGGGCCCGCAGAAGTCCCGGAAGTCGCCGGGGTGCGCGCGGACCTGCACCGCGAGGGCCGGGCCCTCGACGCAGTGGTGCGCGATGGCCTCCTGGCGATTCCACACGCCCGTGTACGGCGCGAAGAACTCCCCGCAGATCTTGGCGTCGAGCGTGACGAGCTGGCAGCCCGCCACGCCGTAGCCCGCCTCCACGACCGCCGCCAGCACCTCGCCGAGGCGCTTGGCCACGCCGATGTGGGGCTTCACGATCATCAATGAGCAGGGCTCGTCGGTCTCCAGGGCGGCGCAGGCGCGGTTTGGCAGCTCGGCCAGGGCCCCGGCGTCCACGTCCACGGCCGTCGGGCGCGCGCCGGCCGCCGACACGCAGCTGGCCAGGGCCGCGGCGGCCGCTGTACTGCCCTCGCCCACGAGGTAGACGTCGCAGACGACCGCCACGCTATTAGTGTCCAGCCGTCCAAAGAGCTCCGTGGGTGCATTTGTAATAGTCCGGATGCCCTGGAGCGCGGTGAAGCGCTTCTCGAGGGCACTGATCAGCGCCGGCAACTGGCGCTCGTCATCTAACACGCAGCAGCACGCGCTCGAGGACGTGTTGGCCTCAGCCCAGTCCCGCGTCCCCAGGTCCGCCGGGCCCGTGACCTCCAGAGCCTTGCCGAAGACGTCCACGGTGGATCCGGGGAAGAGCCGCGACCGCGGCACGTCGGGGCACCAGATGCGCTTCATGATCGTTTTGGTGCGGTCCTTGTTTAAGAGTTCGATGGTGCCGTCGACGAAGGAATTGAGGCGCAGCTCCTTGACTAATTGGGAGCGGGCGTCGTAAATGGTGCACTGGTAGGCGAGGATGTCGCGGGCGACGGCCGCCATCGTCCTGGTATGTTGTTTAAGTCGCAGCGGTCCCGGTGCCTCCTCTTTGAATGAGACGGTTGTGCCGGGGCAGCCGACAGGTATTGCCGGCGGATGGCGCTGGGAAATTCAGCCGCCAACTTTGCCCATCCTCGGGAACTTCCGCCGATCGGTCCCTCCGCGCGGCGACGCCTCCGGCACTTCTACGCTGGGCGCGACCACGCTTCCCCGACGACCCCAACCCGAACCATCTCCGCCGGCGGCCAAATCGCCTCGTCGAGCGTCGAGCGCCGGCCCGTATTTCGTGCGACGCATCGCTCGAGGACTGCCGCCGCAGCTGTTCGGCTGCTCCAGCATAACAAGTAACGAAGCACTCTGCTGCCCCACGCAAATGCCGACGCCCCACGACCTCGAGGTGGCCAAGCGCGTCGACGCGCTGCGGCGCCACGGCGACGACTTTTATGTCCAGGAGGCCGTGGAGCTCCTGGACTCGGACGACACGGACGCCGGCGAGGAGGACCTGCCGCGCGACGAGCGCACGTCCGCGCGGAAGAAGCGAAGCACCGAGGCCGCGCGCGCGCGGCGCGAGGCCGCGACGAAATCCGCCGTGGACCGCCAACAGGGCCGCGGGGCCTACGACGTCGTGCGCGCGGACGGGCGGATCGACGTGCAGCAGCTGGTGCAGGCGCACGCGCGCACGGGCGCGGCGGCGGAATCTGCGGCGGACGAGCCCGATTAGCCCGATACTTCCTTTCCTACGCTATCGAGGAGTAAGACGACCGGACGCTGGGGCGCACCGTAGGTTAGGCTAGCGTGCGGGTTGCGATATGAGCAAGGAACAAAAGTCCTCTTGCAAGAAAGATATTGTATTGTGTCTTACAGGCCGCTAGCTGCGCGCGGCCAGGATTTTCCTTGGCCCAATAATTGACGACAGCCCTTGGCCTCGGTACCCCAAAAGGCTGCCCGTCCCAAGCCCTTGCTCTTGAAACATGCAGGGCGAAGCAGTACTCCAGGGGGAGGTGGTGTCGGCGGAAGCACCGCCGCAGCAGTATGCCCAGCCTGTATACTCTCAGCCCGCACCAGTTGCGATGCCACCGGCCGCACCGCAAACTGTTCAGATCCAGGTTCTGCCCGGCATGGCGCCCGGTTCAGTTCTCAACGTACAAGCAAACGGCCATATGATAGTGGTGACGGTTCCCGCGGGTTGCAAACCGGGCCAGCTCCTGTCCGTGGCGGTGCCGCCGCCGCCCGCGTTGGCGATCCAGCAGCCGGTTGCCGTCATGCAGTAACCGGTCGTCGTGCAGCAACAGCTCGCCGGGCGGGCCCCGCCGAAGGGCGCGCCCGCCGGCGGCTACTGGTGCCAGCGGCCGTTCTGCGGGCCGATCACGCTCCTCATTGCTATATTTCTGGTTCCATGCGTCTGCTGCTGCCCGTTTGACCAGCGGGAGGTCTACGTCGTGGGCGGCGTCGAGTACCTAATCAGCGGCGCCGTCGCAGATAAATTTTGCTGCGACTGGACACCCCCGCCGTCATAGGCGAGGGCAGTTTAACCTGCAATTATATATATAAATAGGGGGGCTCGCAGCACCTAGACGGTGCGCTCGATGATGACGAGGCGGTCCGTGTCGCGGTAGGCCCGGGTGTCGTCGTTGGCGAGGTCGATGATGATCTTGTTGTTGTCCGCCGTGAGAATGGCGATGCAGATGCGGCGGGTGGTCAGCGCGTCCTCATGGCCCTTTGGACCCGCGACGACGCAGGCCTGGACGACGTTCCACTTGAGCGCAACGCCGAGCGGTAGGTAGCGCGCTGCGCGCACGAGGCGCACGGACGCGCCCACGTCGTCAAAAAGCTCCGCGATCGCGGGGTAGATGGCCGGGTACGCGAGGGTCAGCGTCAGCGCGCGCGCGTAGATCGCCTGCGTGTTGATGAAGTCCGGCGGCTTGCTCGTCATGCCCTTTGTCCGGGGCCCCAGGGCCAGCATCGAGGTCTCGTCGACGTTGTTCTCGCCGATGACGTGGAGGTACTTGTCGGGCGTCGGAGACGTCGCGTGGACGTGGCGCAGGAGCAGCAGTATATCTAAAACGCGCGTGTCCATGTTCGCGGGCGAGAGCGCGTCGCCTGCCGCGCGCGCCTGGGTGCCCAGCACGATCGCGACGTCGAACGCGACGGCGTGGACGAGTTTTTCCAGGTCGCCCTGGACCGCCGCGTCGCCGGGCACGTGCCGCAGCTCCACGCCCTCGGCCGTCGCCCACCCCTTGGCGCCGTCCGCGAACGTCGAGGCCGCGAAGCCGCACTCGCTCTCGATGAGCCGCTTGAACAATTCTGCCGGCACGGCGTTGATGAAGTAGATCGCGGACCCGGCACCCATCTCCATCGTGATCTGCTCGATGCGGGCCCGCAGGCGCTTGGCCTCGTCCGTCCAGACGGGCCGCCAGCCGCAAATCAGCGCCTGCACTGCCCGGGGCGCCGTTTCAAAGTCCTCCGCCGGTTCGAGGAGCTCGGCCGCCGCAGCGTCCGCGGCCGCGGACCCGTCTTCGTGGTTCGTCGTGCTCGGCGGTGAAATCACGTCCGACACGAAGATGATGAGGTCGCCCTTTTCAACGACGTAGGCCATGTCCGGCGCGATACCCATGCCAGGCGGCACGCCCTCGCCGCCCCAGCCCTCGGGCATGACGCCAATCACGGCGCCCTTCTCCAGCATATCGTCGCAGTCGCCGACCGTCTTTCCAATAACTCCTCCACAAAACAAATGCGCCCGGCGCCGCTTGAATGAGAAGCCCTCCGCGTCCAGCAAACTCATCAGCACGTGCGCTAATCCCTCCTGCGCCGCGCAGGAGAAGATGAGCGAATTCATGAAGAGGCTGAGGTCCATGCACCGGATCAGCCTCCTTCCGCCGTCGTCGCAGAACGTGGCCGAGGCCATGTGGTGGCAGGGCCGCGCGAGCTGGACGACGACGTTCCGAATCGGCGAGTCGTGCGCCGACGTGAAGAGCACGTGCCGCAGCGCCAGGAGCGTCCGGAGCGTGGCGCCGTTCTGGATCTTGCCGCCCGACGCGTCGCGCTCTTCGTCATCGCGCTCAGTCATCATCACCAGGATGTTGAGGGCCGTATCCGCGGAGACGCGCATCAGGTCGTGCGCCGACGTCGCGTCGCCAACGCGCACCATCAGATCCCGGCCCAGGACCATCTCGTGGGGCTCAATGCCGCGCGACGCCAGGCCTTCCCCCATTTTTTCTCTTGCTTCGGCCTTGGTACTGGTGCTCGTCAGGACCACGACCGGCGCCACGGCCACGGCCGTCGAGGGCGGGTTGCGGCCGAGGCGGAGATACCTTTGGCTCCAGCCGGAGTTCGCCTGCATCTGCGCGCGGCGCATGTGCGCGATCTGCGCCACGAGCCGCGGCGACGCCTCGTTCGTGCCGAGCACGAGCGTGTGGCCCGCGGTCACGACCTTGGTCTTGCCCTCGTTCAGCGAGTCCATGAAGTTCGTCACGCCGTCAGTGATGAAGCCGACCAAAATTGCGAAGATCACGAGCCCGGAGAGCAGCCCCAGGAAGTAGATCACGCGCAGCGCCGTGAGGTCGGGGATCGAGTCGTCGACGCCGCCCGCTGCGAGCAGCTGGAGCGAGTACCAGACTGACTGGTGGAGCGAGTTGTAGCCCATGGTCGAGGCGATGTCGCCGTGGAACTCCGACTCGCGCGGCCGGACGCCCCGGAGCCGCCGCCGCCGGCCTCCCAATAAAACCTCGATCGCGTCGAGCCGCGCGGCCAGCGCCTCAAAGTTTGAATTGTGCATCGCGTGGTCGTCGTCCGCGACACCTGTGTTGCCCTGCGCGAACGTCCGGAGGGACGTCCCGTGATTGGCCTCGTAGCGCAGGCACAGCCACCAGAGCACGCCGAAGACGGCCACCAGCGTCAGGAACAGCGCCATCAGCGCGACGAAGGGCGCCCAGGTGGAGCGCGCCATCATATTCTCGGCCAAGAACGACAATTCGTCGCCCAACGAACGCTGGACGCCCGTGTCACGGAGCTGGAGCACCTGCGCGTTCGCGCGCGCCATCGCGACCTCGTACGCCTCCTCGAACGTCTCGATCGCGCCCTCGGGCTTCCGCTCGTCCTGCGCGACGGCGACCCTGCCGGGCTTCACTGACGCGAGGCTCCACTTCTCGGCCGCCGTCGTACTCTTCTCGCCGAGCCGCTTGACGTGCCCCGGGCTCGCGATAGCCTTCCTCCAGGCATTTCGCTTGAACATGGTGCGCGCTGGGCTGCCGCAAGTTCGCACAGCAAGGTTGCGGGCCAATTCAAGGGCCGCTGTCGTCACGGGCTGCCCGTCGCGTTAGAGATCCTTTTTAGCGGATCGAGAGCGAAAAACCCGTAACCGCAAACCCGCACGTAGAGCAAATTTTTTTCCTAAGCTTTGGCTCGGCCTTGTCTGCAGCCTATCTGCTCAAGCGCCACGGTTTCGCTGGGTTTTATCCTCGCTCACAGCAGTCCGTCGCGTCGCGCTGCCGCGCAGCGCTGCAGCGCACCCCCGCGCTCGCGAGCGCTGCGGTCCAAGCGACCCGAGAAGAGCACAGCCCAAGCCGCGGCACACGACAATAAAAAAGATGATGTCCTCCATGGACGCCAGCGCTTTGTCGCGCCAGAACCAAAAGGACGTGCGCCCCATGCTCGACCTCGTCGACGAGATGCGGCGGCTGGGCGTCGAGAAGGAGGTCCCGCTCCCGCAGATCGCCGTCATGGGCGACCAGTCCTGCGGCAAGTCGTCTGTGTTGGAGGCGCTGAGCGGCGTGCCCTTCCCGCGGGGCACGGGCCTGGTGACGCGGTGCCCGTGCCAGCTGACGATGAAGCGGAGCGTGGACGAGCAGTGGCGCGGCTCCGTCAAGGTGTTAAGGCGGAGCGGCCAGGCGGTGGCTGGCGACGCGAACGTAGCCAAAGAGGTCACGTCGCCGTCCGCATTAACCCAGGCCATCGAGGCGTGCACGAACCACTTGACCCAATCCATCTCGGGCTCGTTCTCGGCCGATAGTATTGTGGTGGAGGTGCGCGCGCCGCACGTGCCGGACCTCACGATCATCGACCTGCCCGGCATCGTGCGCACGGCCACGGCCGGCCAGGACATGTCCGTCATCACGCAAGTGGGAGAGACGATCGAGAGGTACCTGAGCCAGGACCGCACGATCATCCTCGCCATCGTGCCGGCGAACCAGGACGTGGCCACTGTCGACATCCTGGAGCGGGCCCTGCGCGTCGACCCGACGGGCGCGCGCACGATCGGCGTCCTGACGAAGCCCGACCTCGTGGGCGACGGCGGCGAGGACGAGGTCGTGGCCGTGCTGCGGAACGAGCGCAAGCCGCTGAAGTTGGGGTACGTCATGGTCAAGAACCGATCCGCGGCGGAGCTGAAGCGAGGTCCTCGCCGCGCGGGAACCGGCGCCTTCAACGTGCGTACGCAAAGAAAGGATGATTCGGAGCTGCCATCGCGGGGTAGTACCCGGGCTGGATATGGCACCGGTTGAGTGTTCGGGACAGTGGACCGCTCTCCGGCTATTTTACGGCCAATGTCCGCAACCACTCTGTTTTCGGTGGAGACATCGAGTTCTGATCTTTTTGCATGAGTTACGCCGTTCGTGAGAGGCGCTGTGGAAGAGAGGACGCACCGTCACACTTCTCAACTACACAGGCATACTAACCACGCCACGCGAGCAAGAAAGGGCCGAGCGCGACTTCTTCCGGAACCACCCCGTCTGGCGGACCGTGGACCAGTCACTCCTAGGCGTCGGGAACCTGACGACGAAGCTCACCGCGTTATTGACGCAGCGCATCGTGACGCACCTGCCTGAATTAAAGTACGAGCTCCAGGAGCACTTCAACACCGCGGAGAAGAATCTGGTCCGGCTCGGCGGGCCGCCGCCGGCGGACGAGGACGGCAAGGCCCGCGATATCCTGCGGCGCTTTGGCGACTACTCCTCGACGCTCATGCAGTCGGCGAGGGGCGACTACCGCAACGCACGCCTGGCGGGCGTCGACGACGAGTCGGCGCGGCTGCGGTTAAGAGCGGTCGCCGACCGCGTGTTCCAGGGCTTGGAGGCGGAGATCTCGTCCCTCAAGCCGGACTTTGAAGCCAGGGACTTTACAGACAAGCTCCACCAGGAACTGGCCGCGTTGAGGGGCCGCGAGCTGCCGGGCCTGCTCAACTCCTACTTCTTTTACGGCTTCATGGCGCGCCACGTTGAGATGTGGCGGCCCGTCATCGAGGACGCGCGCGCGGAGTTGTACGAGGCGGCGCGCGACGCGGGCATCGCCCTGGCGGACGACGCCTTCCCGGCGTACCCCGCGATGGCCGCCGCCGTCCGGCAGGCCGTCAGCGACTACCTGTACCAGTCAGGCGACGCGCTCATGCCGAAGATCGACGACGTCTTCAAGCACGAGGCGGACCCCTTCATCTCGAAGAACGAGCTGGGGGACGCGATCCTCAAGGTGCGCTTCGACCGCTTCGACGCCGCGCTGCAGGCGGTCCTCGACCAGTGCGGCGACCACCCGCCGGAGGGGCCCGAGTTGGAGGCGCTCGCGCCGGCGGCCAGCAGCTGGGGCATGGGCGGGAGCGGCGGCGGCGACGGCGCCGTCGAGCTGCCGCCCGAGGAAGCGCCGCCCCTGCCCGCCGAGGTGGAGGCGGCCGCCTCGGCGGCTCTCGCGGACCACCCGCTGCGGGAGATGGTCCTGGGCAAGTTGGGACGGTGGTACATGGCGAACCACGGCGTGACGTCCATGTCCATGGTCGAGGACATGCGCACCGTGCTCATCGCCTACTGGGGCGTCGCCGCGAAGCGCATCACGGAAAACATTTGCATGTTGTTTGAGAACCACCTGCTGGCGGCGCTGGGCCAGGACGTCGAGAAGAGCCTGTTGGACATTACGAACGAGGAGGGCGCGGCGCACCGCCTGCTCGCGCAGGACCCGGCCATTGATCGCGAGCGCGAGGCGTCGCGGCAGAAGAAGAGCCGGGTCGCCGCAGCCCTCATGGCGCTGCAGCGCGTGGCGCCCGACGTCGTCGCGGCGCCGCCGCCCGGCGCCAAGCGCGGCAGCTTCGCCGCCGCGGCGCCGCCCGCCGTGACCGGTGGGAGCGCCGTGCCGCGCGCGGGCCGCGAGGCGGTGCGCGCGCCGGAGGCGGAGACGCCTCCCCTCGAAAACTTTACGTTCACGTCGAACGGCGACAACGGCGGCTTCATCTACTGGCTGGGCACGTCCGGCCAGCGCGAGAAGTTCGCCAACCCCATGGATCGAGGACGGGTGCGCGTCACGTCCTCTGGATTGGCCCAGGGCGCCGAGGACCTGCTCGTCGCGCGCAAGCGCCAGCCGTGCTATACGAAGAACGAGCCCGACGCCTGGATTTGTTTAGATCTGGGCCGGAACCGGCGCCTGAGCCCGACGCATTACACGTTGTGTAGCGGCGCGCCCGACGCCGGCTTCGACCTGTTGAGCTGGGCCTTTGAGGGCTACGACGCGGAGCGCGACGAGTGGGTCGATCTTCACACCGAGCCGCCGCCACCGTTGACGTCGCCCTGGGGCGTGCAGACGATGACGGTCGACTCGCGGGGGCGGCGCTGGCGCTACCTGCGGGTGCGGGTCACCGGGCCGAACGCCAAGAACACGTACGAGCTGCCCGTGTGCGCGTGGGAGTTCTACGGGTCGCTCTACGAGGCGAATTAAGTGAACCCTTAGTGGTATTGTAGCCCTACATATGCTAAGTGGAACCTTATTTCAGCTGCATCCTACAGGTACTTCAGCGAGAGCGTCACCTCGTTGCCCATGTCCGCACCGTCCCACTTCTCAACCGCCGTCTTCGCGTCCGCCTCGGCCTCGAACTCGACGTTGCCCGTCATGCCCATTACGGGGTCTTCCTCCGTCACGCTGAAAGATACGACGGCGCCCACCGATTCCATCTGCCCGCGCAGTCCGTCCTCACCCATCATCGGGAACCCCGAATAAGCGAGCTTGGAGGACGTGAACGCCGGGGCGGCCATGAGCTCGTCGGCCTTCTTGAAGACCTTTTGGTAGTCGGCGATCTCCCCGTACCGGCTCGTTGCTTGTTTGGGGTCGTTGATGTACTCCATCATAATGTTCGCGCCGTTGATGTCGCCCTTGTTGTACAGCCGGTCGACGTAGGACTTGATCGCGGGCTTCTCGAAGATGATCTTCTCGTAGGGCGAGGCGTTCGCCGCCACGCCCGCGGCCGCGGGTGCGCTCATCACGATGCGCGCCTCCATGAGCCGCATCTTGATCTCCATGTCGTCCATGTCCGCCTTGTGCGGGATTCCCATGAGCTCGAGCTCCTTCTCCATGAAGCCACGCGACGCATCTTTGAGCACCGCGAACTCGGCCTGCATCTCCGGCGAGCTGGGGTCGAGCGCCCGCACGGGCCTGTGGCTCCTGACGCGCTGCTGCGGCGCCAGCAGTGCCGTCGCGGCGGCGGCGCAGACGGCTGCGACGAGTACTGGTCTCACCATCCTTGTTATTGGCTGCTTGACGCGGATTAGGACGTTTTTTTTTGCAGCGACGCAGAAACACGAAAACCCGCGAGATAAATTCGCCCAAAAACGGGTTTTCGCATTGTCATAACTACTACGGCACGGCATGTGTCGGAGCGAGCGCTGCGACGAGTTGAGCTGTTAGTCATCATCAGATAAGCAGCTCTCTGCTGCGCTAGATGCTGTTTTGCGGCCTTGACCTCACTATTTTGTAAAGCCGGGGCCAGCGCACAGGGAGCAAGGCTGATCACGCGTGACGCCAGCCGAACGCGGACCAACCAATGCGAGCCGTCTTCGTTTTCACCGCCGCAGTCTGCGCGCGCGCGTGGCTTGCGCCACGCCGACGAGCGGTGACGCATGCGCCGCGACGAGCGTCAGAGGACGCCGCCGCGATCGAGGACGCAGCCATCGGCCTGCGCCGCTTCGGCGAGACGATCGACGCAGCACCAGGGACTGCCCCGACGTGGGATCTCATGTACCCGACGTTTCTGGTCACCGTGGCACTCATCGCGCCCCAAGAATGGCTGATCGCTGCTGGATTTTATGCGAACGGCCTCGGCTTGCTGGCAACAGAGACGAGCGCGCCAGACGCAGTGCGATTGGTGGCCGCGACGATCGCGCTCGCGGCACTGTGGCGCGGCGACGCCGGCGAGCCTTTTAGAGCAGCGGTGTCTGTGTCGCTTGTGACTTCTCGTCTCGTGGTCAATGATGACGCGCTGCCTGTTCGAGTCGCGGCTCGCTACGAGGACGATGAGACTAAGAAGGCGCTGAGCGCCCGCCGCGCCAGTGCCGGTGCGATAGGCGCTACCTACGTCGTTGCCGCTGCGTTTTATGCGCACGGCGTCGTCCAGCCTTTCTTGAACGACGTGGCGCTTCGAGCTGCTTCAGTAGTCGCTATCGCCTCGATGCCCGAGGACCCTGAGGCGACGGTGTGGTGGCCGGCCGTCGCATCCCTGTCCGCCCTGGCACCGGTCGCGGCAGCGGGAGCCACTGCCATTGTGAGCTACGCCGCCGAACGCGCGCTACTTGCGCCCTGGCGCCCCACCGTCGCGTCAGGCGCAGACGTGGACGTCGTCTGCGCTAGGGAGGCCCGCGTCTTTGCGCTGAACGCGCCGCCGAAGCGCGCCGAGCGCCGCGCGGCGTCGTTCCGCGCTGCAGCCTGCGACTACAACGCCGATCGTAAAGGCGAGGACTTAAGCGCCATTGCGCGAGCGGTGGCGTCTGCGGCCGCGGCCGCCGCGTCCGGGACGTTCCTTGCGCCTTGTCTCGCGCGGGCTCTCGCATATGGGATCGCCTGTCGCTCTGCTGTCGGCGAGGCGCCACCGCAGGGGCCCTCGCGACGATGAGGCAGCTGTGCATTAACTTAATTTATATGTTATACTTACACATCACTAACAGACGAGAGCTTCCCCGTCAACCAGCGCCGATACTCAGCGCCGTCTCCCCTCGACTCAAGGAGCGGCGCCGCGCCGCCGAAGTCCGGCGGCGGCGCGTAGTTGGCGTGCAGCGTCACTCGTCTACCATCAACCAGCGGCGCCGCGGTGACGACAAGACGCTGCGACTTGAGTTCCGTCTCCGAAAAGCTGTACGCGCCCTCGACGATGTTCACGCTCACGCTACTGTCGCTGCCGCTCGCCACGTCACAGACGCAGACGTCGTCATCAGCCACCGGCAGAAAGCCAGCGCGCGTCAGGGCGAGCGCGAGCAGCGGCTTGTTGATGCGTGACGTTGTTGGCGTAACGGCGCCGACGCAGCAGAGCCGCAGCCAGAACGCGAGCATGGTTCCTGCTCGCCCTCGACCCCGCGCCGGCGCGTCAACGCGGGCGCCGCGCAGCGAGCTAGTCTCTGGTTGATGCGCCGAGAGGCCCAGCTCGCCGACGACCGCGCCGTCAGCTTCTAAGAAAATGAGCTTGCGGCCGCCCTGGTCCGGTTGAACGGCTACTATGAGATCGTCGACGGCCCCAATCACGACGGCGTGCTTCGCACGGTGGTCGCGCACGCGGCGCGCTGCGGTCGTCGAGGCGAGGAGCATTGATGCGGCGTTCCAGTCGAGGGCCGTCATCGTCGCGATGGTGAACGCCGCGGCCAGGGCGATGCGCATTTTTGTTATCTTGATGTCCAACCCTGGGACCTAAACACCCGCTCTTTAAGCTTGCAGTACTACAGCACTGCTGCGCAGCACCAGAGCAGTGCAAAACAGCCAGCAGCACTTGCTTGTGACTCCTCACAAGTGCGCAGGTCCAGCCAGCGATCGTTCGAGACCAATAATAAAACGTTCACTGGTGCGACAGTGCAGCGAGGCACACGTTTGCCCTTTTTTGTTAACATATTGAGTAGCCCGTGAGTAAAGGTCAAAACCCGCACGCAAACTGCACGACCCAAGAATTACCCAAGAGGTACTAATGTTTGATGGGAAGATCACAAGTACCAAACGGCCACTCGACTTTTGTCCGCGTCGTCAATACGATTGGCGTCCAGGCAACGGCCCATCGGCCGCGCCGCACACCAGCGCTGCCCCGGCATCCGAGGCACGCCCATATGAGCTCCTGTTAGGGTTGCGTGTTAGGGTTGCGTGTTAGGGTTGCGTGTTAGGGTTGCGTGTTAGGGTTGCG